>ENA-OUQC01000713-OUQC01000713.1-human-gut-metagenome-genome-assembly--contig:-NODE-713-length-21784-cov-4.408670_pt1 | contig 21784 bp, 19 predicted proteins | sample MGYA00237942_ERZ548815 | MGnify/ENA primary metagenome ERZ548815 (study PRJEB26490, sample SAMN05194722) | human gut metagenome | biome: terrestrial biome; feature: human-associated habitat; material... | reverse complement strand
ACGAGATTCGCCTTAGTCTCGTGGGCTCGGAGATGTGTATAAGAGACAGCGGTATAGGTATGCTATAATACCATTGGAGGAGTTTGGCTTTGTTATATGAGCTTATAAAACCTTATAGTTCCGTTTCGCTCATCGGCATGTGCAAAAATGCGGGAAAAACAACGGTGCTTAATCGATTGATAAAGGACTGCCGCAGGATGGACGAGAGCATTGCGCTGACATCCATCGGAAGGGACGGGGAGCGGAGCGACCTTGTGACGAACACGAAAAAGCCCGAAATTTTCGTTTATGACGGCACGATTATTGCAACAGCCGAAAAGCTGCTTTTTGCGGGCGGAAATTTGTCTGATTCCGGAAATGATGCGCAAAAGAACGGCATGAACAGCGGTATTTCCCGGGAAATACTGGACACAACAGGAATGCCGACGCCTATGGGAGAGGTCATTATCCTTCGTGCATGCAGTGACGGCTTTATTCAGCTTGCGGGTCCGTCCATGACGGCGCAGCTTGCGCGGCTTAAAAAACGGATGTTTGAACTCGGCGCGGCAAAAGTCATTATCGACGGTGCGCTGAGCCGAAAATCGCTTGCGATGCCGGCTGTCAGTGATGCGGCAATATTGTGCTCGGGCGCAAGCTATTCCCCGGATATTCGGAAAACTGTTGAAGACACATGCTTTTCAGCGGAGCTTATGATGCTTCCGCAAACGGAGCGGACGGAAGATGTGCATCAATGCAAACAAAAATACGGCGTGTTTTTCGGCAGCGGAACCCATGGCGGTGAGCAAACGGAGTTTTCGGAGCTTTCCCGCGCGGCGGAACTTGTTCGAAAAGGCGGCGCAGAGGCTGTTTTGATGCGCGGCGGGGTGCCGGATTCGGCTGCAAATGCGCTTATTGCGGCGGGACGTGCGCTGAACGGACTTGAGATTATTTGCGAGGATGGCAGCAGGCTGCTGCTTTCGCATAAAAACTATGAAAAACTTGTTCGTGCAGGTGCAAGATTTACCGTTATGAACAAAACGCGGCTGCTTGCGGTGACGGTCAACCCGTTTTCCGCAAAAGGCAGTCATTACAACAAAACGGAGTTTTACGACGCCATGTGCAGCGGTCTCGGCGGACGCGTGCCGGTACTTGATGTTGTGAGCGAATTCGGCTGCGAGGCAGCGGAGTAAACCCGTGCGCGTAAAATCGATACTCCTGCGCTTTCGCGAATAAATGATAGAAAACAAATTGACACAATAAGACTATGCTTGACAAACAACAGCAGGCAGCGATAGGATTTGCCTACATAATTGAAAATTTACAGACTTGTTCCCCCTTCGGAGAGGAGCTTGCGCGGCATACCCATGCGTATCCGTGTGAAGAGAATGCGCGGCTTTGCCGCGAACTGGAAAACGTTCGCCTGCTTGCGGAAACGATCCGCAGCGATGCCGCAAGGGAGGCACTGTCCGCCGCCGAGCGTGCGCTCATGCAGCTTAAAGATGTTCGCCGTTCGGTCGCGCGAAGCCGCGAAATGACGCTTACAGACGTTGAATTCTTCGAAATTAAACGTTTTTTGATAAAGCTTGATGCGCTTGCGGAGGCATTTTCAAAGATTCCCTGCGGCGAAAGGCTGAACGAAATCGATATTCACCCTCTGCCGCGCGCGCTTTCAATAGTCGATCCGGACGGAATGCGTGCAATGACTTTTCGCGTGAGCGACAGCGCATCCGCAGAGCTTGCGAAAATTCGGCGCGAGCGCAAACGGGTTGATGCCGAACTGCGCCGAGATCCTGTCGAGGGGCGGGATGGGCTTGAAGCGGAAAGAACTCTGCTTGCCGCAAGGGAGGAGAGCGAAGAACTGCGCATCCGCACGGAGATGACAAAAGCTTTTGCTGCACATTCTCACGAGACGGAGCAGGTGATTAAAAGCATTGCAAGGTTCGATTTTGCGCTTGCAAAAGCAAGGCTTATGTGCAGCAGGGGCGGCAGCATTCCGAAAGTTTATGCAAACGGGCAGCGGGTTCTTCTTAACGAAATGATTAACCCGCAGACAGCCGATGCACTGCACTCGTCGGGGCGAAAGTTTACCCCGGTCAGCATCGAGCTTTTATCCGGCTCAACCGTTATCACGGGTGCAAACATGGGCGGAAAATCCGTTGCGGTCAAAACGCTTGCGCTGAACGTGCTGCTTGCGCTGTGCGGCTTCCCTGTTTTTTGCGGGGAAGCAGAATTGCCGCATTTTGCCGGCATACACTTGCTCTGTGAGGATATGGAGGACAGCTTGGGCGGACTTTCGAGTTTCGGCGGGGAGATGATTCATTTTGACGGCATTCTTTCCGAAATAAAAACCGAAAGCACTGCACTCGTTCTGCTTGATGAGTTTGCGCGCGGCACGAACCCGCACGAAGGTGCGGCGCTTGTGCGGGCGGCAGTGAAGTATTTCAACAATCGGCGCGGCTGTTTTGCGCTGATAACAACGCATTTCGATGATGTTGCGTGCTGTGCGCCCATGCATTATCAGGTCATCGGGCTCAAAAACGTTGAACCTGCCGTGCTCGATGCAGCATTGGCGGGAAACGATGCTTCGAGGGCTTCCGTGCTGCCGAAGCTTATGGACTACGGCTTGTATCGCGTTGCAAGCGATGTGAATCCGCCGCGTGATGCGCTGGCGATTTGCAGAGCAATGCGTGTTTCCGATGAGTTCATGCGCTGTGTAAATGCGGAGGAAACAAAACAGTGAACCCCGTGCCGCGAAGAGACGGAACGAATGCGGCATTAAAAATAAAAATTAAAATGTCTGAAAGGCAGAATACAGGAGGATTTACAATATGAAATCAGGAAACAAAAAACACAATGTGCGCATTGCGGCTCTTATCGCGGCAGTGCTTGCGCTCTGTCTTGCGCTGACAGGCTGCATGATGGGCAGCGGCAAACAGCCGAGCATCAATGCAGAGGACGATTCAACCGTTGCATATGCCGACAGGCAGCTTACCTTTGCGCAAAATGTGCAGTCGATTCAGGTGAACGTCAACACAGCGGTCGGATTCTTCTGCTATGAAGACAATATGTATAAAATCTTGACCGATAAGACCGACGGCGGTTCCGATGCTTTGGACACAGCCGCACCGGACGCGACAACTGCACCGGATGCGACAGACGCACCGGATTTGACAACTGCTCCGGACGCACCGAAAGCTGACACGGCCGAAGACAACACGGTTAAATATACCGTTGAGCTTTTTGAAAAGGATAAGGACGGAAACCTTTCGGAAACGCCGGCATCTTCAGATAAATTCACTTATGAAATCAACGAAAAAAACGGCTATCTGTTTGTGAAATCCTCCGTTCTCGGCGAGATTCGCATTAATGCATCCTGCGCCAACGGCAGCGAATTGAAAGAGACTGTAAAGCTCAATGTCAACCGCCAATCGGTGAGCCTTTTCGACATTGTGATGTTCGTTATCGGTCTGTATCTGCTCTATTCCGCAATTTCCGGCCGCGGCAGAATTTTTGATGCCGAGTTTGTAAAAGAGGGTATGGAAGCAAAACACAAAAAGGCAATGCGCATAAGCTGCCTTGCAGCGGCTGTCATCATGATTGCGGCGGGCGTTGTTTCCGCTTTGGACGGTTTCGGCAAGCTGCAAACGGTCAGCATGATTCTGTTCGGTCTGCTCTGCGCCGTGTTCGTTGCGGCGATCATTTGGACGGGCAAATACGTTGACAAGAACGCAAAACGCGAAGCTCAGCAGCAGCCGGGAGGCGGCACGCTCCGCGCACCCAAGGCGGCGTTCGAGTTTGACGATGATGAACCCACAATAGACGACGTTAAGAAATAATCAGCGGAACAGCTCCGCAATCGATTGAACTTTGACTGAAGGCTGAATCCGGCGGAGCTTTTTGCGGAAGTCCTGCGGATATAAACACAAAAAACAACTTGAATTAAGTGAGGTAAGCAATGGAAAATAACGAGAACATCGCTCTTTCGGAAGAAACGGCAGCTCCCTGCGGTGCAGACACGAAACGCAGCTTCGGGGACATCGTGAAGCATTATGCGGACAGGTACTTTATTAAGGCTCTCGGAGCAATGGCAAAGGGTCTTTTCGCCTCTCTGCTCATCGGCACGATAATTGCGCAATTTGCGCGTATTCCCGCACTTTCGGGCATTCTTGATCCGATTGTGAAGGTTGCACAGAACGGCTTTGTTGTCGGCGGTGCGATCGGCGCGGCGATTGCTGTCGGGCTTGGTGCGAAAGCTCTGACGCTCTGCGCTGCGGTCGTTGCCGGAGCGATAGGCTATACAAGCGGCGCAGGCGGCGCGGGTCCTATCGGGGCTTATATTGCTGCCGTTATCGGAATCGAAATCGGAAGGCTTGTTGAGGGCAAAACAAAGGTTGATATTCTTCTTGTTCCCATTGCGGTGCTGCTGACGGGCGGCGTTGTGGGCGTGCTTCTCGGGGCACCGCTCGGTGCATTTATGAAGTGGCTCGGTTACATAATCGGCAAAGCAACCTATCTGAACCCGATTCCGATGGGCATCATAGTTTCCGTTGTTATGGGCATCATTCTGACGGCTCCGATTTCAAGTGCCGCAATTGCCTCCATGATATTTGTAACGGCAAATGCCGCACCGGATGTTAAAACCGGGCTTATGCTTGCAGCGGGTGCCGCAACGATCGGCTGCTCATGCCAGATGGTCGGTTTTGCGGTTTCAAGCTTCCGCGAAAACCGCTGGGGCGGCATTGTTTCTCAGGGACTCGGCACATCAATGCTTCAGGTGCCGAATATATTACGTCATCCTGCAATCCTTGTTCCGCCGACGCTTGCAAGCGCGATACTCGGACCGTTCGGAACAACGGTGTTCCAAATGCTGAACGAGGGCATTTCGGGCGGCATGGGTACCTGCGGATTTGTGGGTCAGATAGGAACATTTACGACAATGCTTCAAAACGGCAGCGAGTGGTGGTCGATACTGCTTCGCGTGCTGCTGCTGCATATTGCTGCTCCCGCTGCGCTTTCGCTGCTTTTCAGCGAAATAATGCGCAGGCTCGGGTGGATAAAACAGAACGATATGCTGCTTGACTGAGCTGTGCGGCAGCAAAACTTTTTTAAGTTTTTCTTGAAAGGAAATGAAGAACATGGAAAAATTCTATTTATATAACACTCTCACAAAGCGCGTGGACGAGTTTGTGCCGCGCGAGGCGGGCAAGGTCAGCATGTATACCTGCGGCCCGACCGTTTATCGTTTTGCGCATATCGGCAACCTCCGCTCCTATATCATGGAGGATGTGCTCGAAAAATTCCTGCGCTATATCGGCTATGATGTGAAGCGTGTGATGAACATAACGGACGTTGGGCATCTGTCAAGCGACGGTGACACCGGCGAAGACAAGATGGTCTCCGGTGCGAAGCGCGAGGGCAAAACCGTTATGGAACTTGCAAAATTCTATGAGAATGCGTTCTTTGACGATTGCCGTAAGCTGAACATCAAAACTCCCGATGTTGTTGAACCTGCGACGAACTGCATTGCCGAATACATAAAACTTATCGAAAAGCTGTTTGAGAACGGCTATGCATACGAAGCGGGCGGAAATATCTATTTTGACACCTCCAAACTCAAGGATTATTATCAGCTCACGGGGCATTCGTCGGATGACTTGCTTGTTGGTGTGCGCAGCGATGTTGAAGAGGACGGAAACAAGCGCAACAAGTCAGACTTTGTGCTTTGGTTCACAAAATCCAAATTCGATTCTCAGGAATTGAAATGGAACAGCCCGTGGGGCGTCGGCTATCCCGGCTGGCATATCGAGTGCTCTGCAATCAGCATGAAGCATCTCGGCGAGTATCTCGACCTGCATTGCGGCGGTGTGGACAATATTTTCCCGCATCACACAAACGAAATTGCGCAGAGTGAAGCGGCCGTCGGGCATCCGTGGTGCAGCCACTGGTTCCATGTTCAGCACCTGACTGACCGTGAGGGCAAAATGAGCAAGTCGAAGGGCAATATCCTGACGGTTTCCGTTTTGCAGGAAAAGGGTTACGACCCTCTTGTATACAGAATGTTCTGCCTGCAAAGCCACTACAGAAAGCCGCTTGAATTCAGCTACGATACGCTGGATAATTCAAAAGCTGCTTACGAAAGGCTGCTCAACCGCATTGCGGGCATACCTCAAGAGGGCGAAACGAATGCGGCACAGTTTGAAGATTACCGCCGCCGCTTTATCGAAAAAGTGGGCAACGATTTGAACACTTCACTCGGTCTGACGGTGCTTTACGATCTTCTGAAGGATTCGGATGTGAACGGCGCGACAAAACGTGCAATTATTGCGGATTTTGACAGGGTGCTTTCACTTAATCTGCTTTCGGGCGGCACGAACACTGCGGAAGAGCATTCGGCTGAGTTTGTTCGGTATGTTGAAGGACTCATTCGCGAACGCGCAGAGGCAAAAAAGAACAAAAACTATGCCCGTGCGGACGAAATTCGTGCGGAGCTTGCAGAAAAAGGCGTTACGCTTAAGGATTCGAAGGAAGGCACAAGCTGGACAAAGGCATAAATCCGGGAAGAACCGCAAAGCGGAGGGGCAATAATCTTTGCTCCCCCGCCGAAATTTATTCGGAGTGTTTGTTCCTAAATATTGAACTTAACAAAAAGCTAACGAAACATAATGAAATATAACAAAGAAAGGTGTGATATTATGAGAAAATGCGCTGTCGGCGGTCAGGCCGTTATGGAAGGCGTTATGATGAAATCCGACAAGGGTATTGCAATGGCAGTGCGCCGCGCGGACGGAAAAATTGTTGCAAGTTACAAAAATCAGGTTTCAAAAGCGCAGAAGGGCACTTTTTGGGGCCTGCCTATAATTCGCGGAGTTGTTGCGCTTGTTGAATCGCTCACAACAGGCATGTCCACAACGATGGATTCCGCAAAAATGTACGGCGAAGATGCGTTTGCGGATGAGGAACCGACAAAATTCGAAAAATGGCTTGCGAAAACTTTCGGAAAATCCGTTGAAAAAATCGCAATAACAGTTGCGCTTGTGCTTGGCGTTGCGCTTGCTGTCGGGCTTTTTGTGCTTCTTCCGCAGTTGATTTCGTCGATGATTTTCGGGCAGACAAAGAGCCTTTGGCGTTCGCTCGTCGAGGGTGTTTTGCGCGTGGGAATTTATATCGGTTATCTTTTCGGCTGTTCCTGCATAAAAGACATGAAGCGGCTTTTTATGTATCACGGTGCGGAGCATAAAACAATTGCCTGCTATGAAGCGGAGGATGAACTTGTTCCCGCCCGCGCGAAAAAATACAGCCGGCTGCATCCGCGCTGCGGAACGAATTATCTTTTCCTTGTGATGGCGATATCGATTCTGTTTCTTACCGTTATCGATGCCGTGTTCATCTACGGATTCAAATTTGAAATTCAGAACAGCATTCTTGAATTCCTTTTCCGCTTCGGCGTCCGCATAATCTGCATTCCGCTCATTGCGGGCATAAGCTATGAGGTGCTGCGTGCAGCGGCAAAGAGTGACGGCTGGTTTGCAAAAGTTGTTCGCGCTCCCGGCATGGGCTTGCAGCTTATCACAACGAAAGAACCCACCGAGGATATGCTTGAGGTTGCAATTGCGGCATTTTATATTGCAATGGGTGAAAGAAGCTGCGATTACTATAATAAACTTGCGGATGAACCCGAAAACCCGCAACCCGCCGATGCAGCGGAGCCGCACGAAAACGCAGAAGCGGCAGCGGCAGCCGAAAAAGCTGAATGCACCGAAAATGCGGAACCTGAAGCAAAAGCGGAAACGGCGGCCGAGGCGCAATGACAATTCGCGATGCCGTTGCACTTGCCCGAAAGGAGCTCGTTGAAACGAGCCTTGAAGATGCGGAGTTTGAAGCGCGTCAGCTTGCGGCATTTTGCCTCGGAAAACGCAGATTGTACACGTTTGAACTTGCGGATGAAATGCCGGGCGATGCGCTGAAAAAGCTTCAAAGCTGCATAATGCGCAGAAAAAATCATGAGCCGCTGCAATACATAATCGGCGAGTGGGAGTTCATGGGACTGCCGTTCACGGTGAACGAAAACGTGCTGATTCCGCGTGCGGATACGGAAACGCTTGCCGAAGCAGCGGAAAAAATCATTGCGGAACGAAAGAACACAACTGCACCCGTAAAATTTCTTTTGGATGTCTGCACGGGCAGCGGCTGCATAGGAATTTCAATTGCCAAGCGGACGGGCGTTCACGCGCTGCTTTGCGACATAAGCCCCGAGGCTGTTTCCGTTGCGGAGAAAAACATTCAATTAAACGGCGTCGGGGAGCTTTGCATGTGCAGACAGGGCGACCTTTTCGAGGCCGCGCTGCTCTTTGCAAAAGAGCGGGCAAGCGGGTTCGATATTATAACAATAAATCCGCCCTATATATGCACCGATGTTATACACTCACTTCAGCCGGAGGTTTTGCGCGAACCGATGATTGCACTTGACGGCGGCGCGGACGGATTGGAGTTTTACAGGCGCATTCGGAAGGGTTATTCATGTCTTTTGAACCCCGGCGGCGTGCTGCTGCTTGAAACAGGCTTCGATCAGGGCGCGGCGGTTTCAGAGCTTTTTGCGAATGACGGAGCTGTTTCCGTGCTTTCGGACATTTGCGGAAACGATCGCGTGGTGGTTGTTGAAAAAAGATTGAATCGGGGTTGAACAATTGCCCAAACACCCAAACATATGAAAGATAACAGGATATGCTGAACAGACTTAAACAGATGAAGCTGCATTATGAGCAGCTTGCGGAAAAAATCGCCTCCCCGGAGGTCATGGCGGATATGAACGCATGGCGTGAGCTGGTCAAAGAGCATTCAACGCTTGAACCGATAATTACCGCTTACGATGAATACCTTGAAACGGAACGCGGCATTGCGGATTGCAGGGCGATGCTCGATTCGGAAGAAACCGAGCAGGAGATGCGGACCCTTGCGGAAGAGGAGCTTGCGGAGCTTTCCCATAAAGCGGCGCAGCAGCAGGAGAATCTTAAAATTCTTTTGCTTCCGAAGGATAAAAACGATGAACGAAACGTTATTATGGAAATACGCGCGGGCACGGGCGGGGATGAGGCGGCACTGTTCGGCGCCGTGCTGATGCGGATGTATCAACGCTATGCCGAGCGGCATAATTTCAAATACGAGCTCATCGATATTGCCGAAACGGAAATGGGCGGGATTAAGGAAGCCACGTTCAGCCTCAACGGCCGCGGTGCATATTCCAGAATGAAATACGAGAGCGGAGTACACAGGGTTCAGCGAGTGCCCGAAACGGAGACTCAGGGGCGGATCCACACAAGCGCGGCAACGGTTGCGGTGCTTCCCGAGGCGGAGGATATTGACGTTGAAATCAATCCCGGGGATTTGCGCATAGACACTTATCGTTCAAGCGGCGCGGGAGGGCAGCATGTTAACAAAACGGAGAGTGCGATAAGAATAACGCACCTTCCGACGGGGCTTGTTGTTCAAAGCCAGGATGAGCGCAGCCAGGGCCGCAATAAAGAACAGGCAATGAAGGTGCTTAAAAGCCGCCTTTATGAAATGTATCGCGCGGAAGCTGCGGCAAAAGAAGCATCGGCGCGCAAAAGCCAAGTCGGTTCCGGCGACAGAAGCGAAAGAATCCGAACCTACAACTTCCCGCAGGGACGCGTTACGGACCACAGAATCGGCATGACAATTTATAAATTGCCGCAGTTCATTGACGGCGATATGGATGAAATTATCGAAGGACTGATTCTTGCCGAACGCACAAAGCAGCTTGCGGGTGAGGATGCGGAGTGAGTCGGGTCGGAAAGACAATAAACCGCTGAAAACTGATACGGATATAATTTAAACATCGACCGTTCCGATTTTTGGAACGGTCGATGTTCTTGTTTAATACAATTTGAACACAATAACGAATGCATTCCGAAACACGGGGTGCATTCGGCACCGACTTATGCCATGGGCTTCAGTTCGGGGGAAATGATAAGGGTTGCTTCGGTTGCTTCCTGAATCTGCTCAACGGTGAATTCGGGGTTGTATTCGGTAAGCAGCAAACCTTCGGGAGTTACGAGCATAACGCCCATCTCGGTGATGATCTTTGTGATGCATTTAACTGCGGTGTAAGGCAGTTTGCACTTTTTAAGGATTTTGGGCTTGCCCTTTGCGGTGTGTTCCATTGCAACGATAACGTTCTTTGCACCGACGAGCAAATCCATTGCGCCGCCCATGCCGGGCATTTTTTTGCCGGGGATGATCCAGTTTGCAAGGGAACCCTCTTCGTCAACTTCGAGGCCGCCGAGGATGGTTGCATCAACATGACCGCCGCGAATGAGTGCGAAAGAGGAGGCACTGTCGATGAAGCATGCGCCGGGTGCTGCTGCGGAGGGGCTGCCGCCTGCATCAACAACGTGGAACGGATCGCGGTTTTCGTCCGTTACGGGGCCGGTGCCGATGGTGCCGTTCTCGCTCTGAAGGATAACGTGAACGTTTTCGGGAAGATATGCGGGAACGAGGGTGGGAAGACCGATGCCGAGGTTGACAACATCGCCGTCTTTAAGTTCTTTTGCAACACGCGCTGCGATGAACGCCTTTATCTGAGCCTTATCCATTAAAGTTTGCCTCCTTCAACAACATAGTCAACAAATACGCCGTAAGTGCGGACGTTTTCGGGTTCGATTTCGCCGATTTCAACGATCTCTTCGGCTTCGGCAATAACCGTGTCTGCCGCGGTTGCCATAACAAGGTTAAAGTTGCTGGTGTTGCCCTTGTACCAAACATTGCCCGCCTTGTCGATTTTTGCACCGCAAATAACGGCAAAATCGGCATGGATGGGTTTCATGAGCAAATAATCACGGCCGTCAATCGTCTGTTTGCCGAGGCAATAGGGGCTGTCTTCAACGATGGTGCCGACGCCTGCGGGGGTGAGAACACCGCCGAGACCGCCGCCGCCCGCACGAATCATTTCGGCAAGGGAACCCTGCGGAATGAGCTGCACTTCGAGAGTGCCGTCAACCATGGACTGGGTCGCAACCTCGGGATTGAGGCCGACATGGGTTGCGATGAGCTTTTTAATCTGCTTGTTGTGAACGAGCTTTGCAACGCCGTAGTAATCCTCACCCATGGGGCCGCCGGGCATTGATGCATCGTTGCTGATCATGGTCAGATCCTTAACGCCGCTCTTTGAGAGAGCATCGATGAATTTGTGGGCGTTGCCGCAGCCCATAAAGCCGCCGAACATAACGGTTGCGCCGTCGGGGATAAGCTTTACGGCTTCTTCCACAGTAATGAATTTAGGCATACTTTCTCTCCTTTTGATACTGACCCGAAAAGGGTCGGATTTTTGAAATCATTTAAACAGAAACGGCGGAGCAAACGGGGTTTGTGCCGCAGCTCCTCCGTTCAACTGTAAGTATATACCTGTCGGAGGAAAAAATCAAGCAAAGTTTCCGCAAAACTTCGATTATGCGGGGGACAGCGGGCAGATATGCGGGGACAGCGGGCAGATATGCGGGGACAGCGGGCAGGTATATCCGAATGCAGTGAATCCCGCTTAAGCTTTTCCCTGCGCCGCATATGCCGCGCGGGGGACTTTATGCATCAGTCTTCATTTTCGCCGTTCGGCAGCGGCGGAATGCTGAGCTTTGTTTTTGCTTCTCCGCGCTTCAGCTCCGCCATGATGCCGCGAAGCTTTTCGTTCACGCTTTCAACCTCTGCTTCAAGCTCCCGCGCCGTCATGCGCAAAGTGCCGGTGCGCGTGCTTGCAAGCTGAATCATTCCGTCGCCCGTTGCAACGCGAACGGAGTAGTTTTTTCCGATTTCGAATATCAGCCGCTCGATGAACATATCGGCCGTTTCGTTTTCCTTTGTGTATGCAACGCGCAGAGAATGATAATTGAAACGCTCTCCGGCATTGCCCTTCAGTTTATAACCGTCAAAAACGAGTATGACCTCGTTCTTTTTGTATGCGCAATAGTTGCTGAGGATGTCCATAAGTTTTTTTCGCGCGGCGGCAATATCGCTTTTTGCAAGCTTATTCAGCCCTTCCCATGCGAATATGATGTTATATCCGTCAATGATGAGGTAATCCTTCTTTTTGGGTTCGGCAGGCTCGGAGCTTTTAAATTTTGAATCCGAATCTCCGTTTTGCGCGGGGCGTTTGTACTCCGGCCGCTTAATCGGGCCGAATTCACGGAGCATAATGGCTTCAAGCTCCTTTTCGTCAACGTTCAAATTGCGGGAAAGCACTTTCGGGTTTACGGCACGGTGATTATCCGATTCGGGCGGCACGGAGTCGCTCGGGCGCGGAGTGCCTGTAAGGTTCAGCCCGGTATCAATATGCATATAGTTCCGAACGTCGTTCCATTTAACAATGACTCCTGCGCCGTGGGAGCAGAAAACGGAATCGGGAGTGTTTTCAAGGTCACGCTCCGGGTCATAGGCGAACTGCGCGATTACGCTTTCGGCATTTCGACATTGCCCGTAGTGCGAAAATTCACAGCCGAGCCGCCCTCTGCCGCGTGTGTATGCCGCAAGCTCACGCGTGTAGCCGCGCATGGCGGAGACGGGCGCAGTGCCGCAGAATGCGCAGCTTTCGCCGTCGGCGCCTTCTTCGGGCGCGGAAAAACTGCCGCCCATGCCGCGAATGTCGTTTATTGCTCTGCCGAGGTTTTCACGCGGGAGTTCAAGTCGGAACGAGTAGAAGGGCTCCAACAGGATGCTTTGCGCGCACATCAATCCCTGCCGTACGGCGCGATAGGTTGCCTGTCGGAAATCGCCGCCTTCGGTATGGTGAAGGCTCGCCCGCCCCGCAACGAGGGTCAGCTTCATATCCGTTATCGGTGAACCTGTCAGCACACCGAGATGAATTTTTTCGCGGAGATGCGCCAGCACAAGCCTTTGAATATCCGGATCGAGTGAATTAGGCGCACATGCGGAGGCGAAAACAAGCCCGCTCCCCGCGGGCAGCGGCTCCAACAGCAGATGAACTTCCGCGTAATGCCGCAGCGGTTCAAAATGCCCGATACCTTCAACAGGGGCAAGAATCGTCTCGCGGTATAAAATTCGCCCGTCATCGACCGAAATTTCAACGCCGAACCGCTCCGAAATGAGCTTCTTCAGGATTTCAATCTGCATTTCACCCATCAGCCTTGCCTGAAGCTCGTGCGTATTATCTGTTTTATCAAGTTTCAGCGTCGGGTCCTCGTCCTCCAGCCGCTTGAGTTTCGGAAGGAATGTGCGTGCATCGCAGTCGGAGGGAAGAAGGATTCGATAGCTCAGAACAGGTTCAAGCAGCGGAGGAAGTGCGGAATCCTCATCGCCCAAGCCCTGCCCGGGGTACGTTGCGGAAAGTCCGGAAACGGCCGCAAGATCGCCGCATTCGGCGCGTTCGGTTTGAGTGAATTTTGCACCGGAACAGAACACTATGCGGGCAATTTTTTCGGTCAGCCGCTCGCCGTTTCGTGCAGTATAGGCAACGGCAGTGCGTGGGGACAGACTTCCGCCCGTGAGACGGATGTGTGTCAGGCGCGTTCCCTGCGGGTCGTAGGTGATTTTATAAACTCTTGCCGCAAAATCCTTTTTAAACCCGCGCTCGCGTGAATAATGCGAAAGGCAGGCGATAAAGTCGGAAACACCGTCCGTTTTCAGCGCCGAACCGAAAAAACAGGGAAAAATCCTCCGCTCCGAAATTGCGGCGGCAATGTCCGCATCGACAATTCGTTTCGCGGAATGCTTTTCAAAAAGCTCATCATCGGCAAGAGCAAGATTTTCAAAGAAAGCTTCGCTTTTGCAGAATTCGGAGTCTGTACCTTCGCAGGGTTCAAATGCAATGCATCTTTCCGAAAGCCGCCGCTGAATCTCTTCGATAAGTTCGCTGCGGCTTCGTTGCATTATGTCTGTTTTATTGATGAAAATGAATGTCGGGATGCTGTATCTGCGCAAAAGCTTCCAAAGGGTTTCGGTATGGGACTGAACTCCGTCGGTGCCGCTTACAACAAGCACCGCGTAATCAAGTACGCTCAGCGCGCGTTCCGCTTCGGCAGAAAAATCAACATGCCCGGGCGTGTCAACCACAGTGAACTCTGTATTATTATAATTGAATTTTTCCTGCTTTGAAAATATCGTTATTCCGCGCGCCTTTTCAAGCGTGTGCGTGTCGAGGTATGCGTCGCCCCTGTCCACCCTGCCGCGCTTTCTTATCGCGCCGCTGAGGTAGAGCAGTGCTTCGCATAATGTTGTTTTGCCTGCGTCAACATGCGCAAGAATTCCGATTGCAAGCTTTTTCATAAATATCCTGCCTGTTTCACCGCAAATGCGGACGAACTTCATTTTAAGGTAATTATAACAGGAACGGAAGGGAAAACAAAGATATATTTAAAACCCGAAAACGGAAAATAAAATGCGGACAGGTGCGGAAGCTTAATGCTTTTAATAATACCGAATCCTGCATTTTTCTGCATTGACACGGCCTCCGGTGAATGTTATAATAGGCTGTCAATTGATTTTTTGCGATGAATGGGCAAAAACCGCGCTCAACGGAGCACAGAGAGTCTGCATTAGGTGCGAGCAGATGTCCGCGTTCGGTTATCCCGCCCATGAGCACGGAAAAGTAAAGTGCATTGAGCCGTTTGCGGCTTGCAGTGTTCCGCAATTTTCTGCGCAGAAGTGCGTTACAACTTTCGAGGCGGAGTGGCTGCCATTTCGCGAAATAAGGTGGTACAGTGCTTAACGCGCCCTTGTGAATTTTTTCGCACGGGTGCTTTTTTTAAGCAAAAGTCAGATGCTTTTATTATTCTTAACGGAAATATTAATAACAACGGAGGAAATATTTCAATGGCAAAACAAAAAGAAGAATTCGTTACGCATATCGCGTCCCGAACCGAAGATTTTCCGCAGTGGTACACGGACATCATTCTGAAGTCCGACATGGTTGACTATTCCGAGGTTAAGGGCTGCATGGTCATAAAACCCTACGGTTACGCCGTGTGGGAGCTTATGCAGCATGAACTTGATACGCGCTTTAAGGCGACAGGGCATAAAAACGCGTATTTCCCGCTGTTCATCCCCGAACATCTGCTCCAAAAAGAGAAGGACCATGTTGAAGGCTTTGCGCCCGAGGTTGCATGGGTCACTCAGGGCGGTGAAGAAAAGCTTGCGGAGCGTCTCTGCGTTCGCCCCACGAGTGAGACTATCATATGCTCAATGTATTCAAAATGGATCCAGTCCTACCGTGACTTACCTCTGCTCTATAACCAGTGGGCAAACGTTGTGCGATGGGAAAAGAACACTCGCCCCTTCCTGCGCACGAGCGAATTCCTCTGGCAGGAGGGCCACACCGCGCACGCAACCGCCGAGGAAGCACAGGAAGAAACCGAGCGTATGCTTGAAGTTTACCGTGATTTTATGGAAAACGTGCTTGCAATTCCCGTTATCTGCGGCAGAAAGAGCGAAAAAGAGAAATTTGCGGGAGCGGAAGCAACCTATACCCTTGAGGCGATGATGCAGGACGGAAAGGCTTTGCAGATGGGAACGAGTCATAATCTCGGCGACCATTTTGCAAAGGCATATGACATCACTTATCTCAGCCGCGAGGGCAGGCATGAATACTGCTTCACAACAAGCTGGGGCGTCAGCACCCGCATGATCGGCGGCCTTATCATGACTCACGGCGACGACCGCGGGCTTATGTTCCCGCCGCGCATTGCGCCCGTGCAGCTCATCATACTGCCAATTGCACAGCATAAGCCCGGCGTTCTCGACAAGGCATATGAGCTGAAGAAAATGCTTTCCGATGCAGGTATTCGCGTTGAACTCGACGACAGCGACCAGAGCGCGGGTTGGAAGTTTAACCAGTGGGAGATGAAGGGCGTACCCGTTCGTCTTGAAATCGGTCCGAAGGACATCGAAAACAATCAGGTTGTTCTTGTTCGCCGTGATACGCACGAAAAACTCTTCGTTTCCATCGACGGCCTTGCAGACACGCTCAAACAGCTGTTTGATACCGTGCAGAACGATATGTATAACCGCGCAAAAGAAAATCGTGTTATGCATACTGTCGTTGCAAAGAATATGGATGAGCTTAATGCGGGTGTTCAAAATGGATTTGTAAAGGCAATGTGGTGCGGTGACCGTGCATGTGAGGATAAAATTAAGGAAATGACAGGCGCAACCACCCGCTGCATGCCCTTTGATGCCGACGATATAGGCAGCGATACCTGTGTTTGCTGCGGCAAAAAAGCAAAAGCAATGACATATTTTGCAAAGAGCTATTAAGAGCTGCCAATCTGAAAAAAGTGAAGTCGAGACGGGTTTTTCAAAAACCGAAATCGACCGAGCGGATTAATCAAGCCCCCGGCAATTTGCCGGGGGCTTGCGCGGTACATCGGCTTCGCCGATGCACCGCGGACGACGGGGTGAACCCGATGGAGACTGTGCGGTTAAGGCTTTACCGCTTTTTGCCTTTTTTCTCGCCTTCACGGCGTATGGTGCCGATCAATTTGTCGCTGCGAGTATCTCGCCCGTCTTTGTTTCGGATTGTGCCCGGGGGCAGGCCGTTCTTTTTTTCAAATGCGCCGACGGTGCAGTCGCTGCGCGTTTGTCTTGCCATGGAGAGCCTCCTTCCCGCAAGATTGAAACGTGCTGAATCAGAACTGAATGCTAATCGTCGGTTCGCTGATAACCGAGCCGTCGGAATCGCTGATTTTCAGTTCGAATTCAACTGAGCTGATTTGAGAAGCAGCACTTAAGCTGTTTTCCTCAAGAAAGCTTTCATCGATTTCGACAAAGAAAACGGAAGTTGTGCCGTTGGGCGTTTCGTTCGGATAAATAGTGCTATCGCAGGCAATTCCGTTTATTTTGAGAGTGTCGCTAATATATTCCACCGAAATTTGTTCACCGCTGTTATTCTTCAACAGCAGAGCAACGATAATATCAGAGCGATATTCACTGATTGGGTCGATTGCAGGTTTTGCAGTAATGCTGATCCCGTCACTGTTAAAAACTTCAGTTCCTGTTGAATCGAAGGAAGCTGTGTCATCCGAAGTCTTCATTGAAACCGTTTTACCGTCGGCGATAGTGTTATAATTCTCATCATAGGCTTCAACGCTGAAGGAAACGGTGTTCATTCGTGCAGCATTGAGTGCGCTTGCGCAAGCGGGATCTGCAAGCATGTCTCGTGTGTCTACTTTAATAATGGTGCGTTTGCCGGGGTTGGGGGTTTCAACAGCGCAAGAGCTGTCGTTTATCAGCAAACCATTGACCGTAAGCTGCGAAATGCTAATCGTTGCTGCAATATCGGAGTTATTTTCAAACTCGAGCATTAAATACTGCTCATTTTCGTCATTGGTGTACAATACCTCCGTAACGAGACGGATTCCGCCTTCATTATACAGTTCATCAGCTGCAAAATAATCGATGTTGTAATGATAGGTGTTCTGCGCAGCCTGCGTTGCGGCCGTGTTTGCAAAGCTGTGCTTGCTGTAGTCATAGCCGTCTGCGATGGATGTTTTGACTGCGAGCGGCCCCGTATACGTCTTGTTGTATTCCTCGTCCGTAATTGAAAAACCGATTTCAAAGTCCGCTATTTCAAAAATCCCGTACTGCTTAAGCGAGTAGAAAGACATATCAAAGGATTCGTCCTGGGTCGTGTTTGCGGGAACCTGACAATTCATGAATCCTTCACTTACCATGTAGCCGTTCACGGAGTTGACACAATACCCGACGGAGCCGCAGCTGTAGTCGAGTTCTCCGTCCGTTTTGTTCTCGATTGAAAGGTTGAAGATTGCCTCATAGTCGGTATATTCAAGACTTTTGAGAGTTATTTTTGAGATTTCGTTATCAAACAGAACCGTTTCTTCAACCGTTCCCGTCGGATTGAACTCAGCAAGCTTTTCGCCGACATCATGCGGGTCAACGGTGGGTTCGGGTTCGTCGGTTTCAACGGGCGCATCAGTGGTATCGCTTGTTTTGGGTTTATCGTTGCCCTTGTTTTCATCTTCGGGCTTTTCCCCTCCGCAGCCGACAAGGCCTGTTATCATAAGTACTGCAAGCAGGACTGCGATAATTTTTTTGAACATAATTTTTCCTCCGATTGATTAATTAAATTTTGATTGGTTACGCCTGCGTTTCAGCCCGCACAGCAGCTCGGCTCATGCGGGCGGAATAAGGCGGGGTTACTTTTGTTTGCTTGTAAAAGCCGGTTTAGTCCGTTTCGGAGCCTCAGTTCAACTCAAGCAATTTCTGACTGACACGGCCCATGACTTCTATATAGTAGGCATAATCCGCAGCGGACAGATTATCCCCGTTATAGGCAGCCATTGTTTCGGCAAATTCCGTATATTGGGTCATCAGCTCGGTGTACTCGGAAAGCATGGAAAGGGGACGACCCTCTTCTTCGTACTTCTTAATAAATGTTACGTATTCATCGATGAAGGCTTCATACTTGTCCATTGCAGCTTTAAAATCTGCACTGACCTCTTCGGGTTCTTTGGTGGGTTCTTCGGCGGGCTCTTCGGTTTCCGCAGGTTCATCCGTCTCTTCCGGTTCCGCTGTTTTCTCCGGCTCTTCTGTTTTCTTCGGCTCTTCGGTCACGCGTTCCTGCCGGTTTCCGTCGTCATCGGGTTCGGCGGGTTTGTTTACGCCGCAGGCGGTAAGGCTGAGCATCATTACAAATGCCAGCAGCATTGCGAGAATTTTCTTTAACATGATTAATTTCCTCCGTTTAATTGATATGTTTTAATGATGTTTGCGGCTGCGTTCCCCGGCATTCGTGATTTGCTGCACGAATCGGTTCGGAATGCAGCTGCATGGTCGTTTGTGTGTGATAACGCTGACAGGGTTCAGTTCAATGTCAGCAGTTTTGTCTGTACACGGGCGTTAACCTGAATGAGATATGCCGCATCGGCATCGGAAAGCTCTTCACTTTCATACTCAGCCATTGCCGCGGCAAATTCGGAGTATTGGGTCATCATCTTTGTGTAGTCGGCAAGCATGGATACGGGTTTGCCCTCTTCTTCGTACTTTTTAATAAATGTTATGTATTCATCGATGAAGGCTTCATACTCGTCCATTGCAGCTTTAAAATCCGGGTCAACACCGTCGGAAGCATCCGGTTTTTCCGTAGGCTTGCTGCTGTCCTTATCATCCTTGCCGGATTGCTCCGTTTTCTCGGAAGTACGCGGCTTTTCGGTTCGGACAGTCTCGGTTTGTGCGCTGTTCGATGATCCCGAAGGATCAGAGTCCTTTTGGGACTTCGACACGCATAAAACGATAACGCAGACAACAACGGCGGCAGCAATGACAAGCACTGCAAGAAACTTGAAGAATCCTTTAAAAAATCCACTCATTATTATTCTCCTTTCTCGGATTCATCGGCGGCACCGGCAAAATCTGCTGCGGCACTGCCGTCGATTATGTGCAGTTTTTTCATTTTTGCCCTCTCGGCAAGCGTCAGTATTGAGCCGAACATTTCGGCTGCAATTCCGATGAACGCAAACCAACATGCGCAGCCGAGCTTATAGTTGCTGCTTTCGGAAAATGTACCGCGAAGGTCAAAATCCTTCAGAATCAGCAGAAACGCGCCGAGCGCAAGCATTGTGAACACGATTGCGGGTATCGGCTTTTTAAGCACGGCGAACAGAAGCGTCAGTAAAGCGAATACAGCGGCAGCGATAATGGTACCCATTGAAAAGCTGCTGTCTAAATTGCCCGCTTTGCCGAATGCGCGTGCAAGTTCAATCAGCGAAAGATTGATTGCACCTCTGCGGGTCATGTTGAGTTCCTCATCGTAAATCCTGTCCGGCGCTGCGGACAGCCATTCACGATATTCCTTCCTTGCCGTTCCGAACGGCAAAAGGAACGATGCAGCGAGTATGAGCGCACCCAAAAGCATAGCAATAAAAGGCAAACTGCCCTTTAAACGACAATTGCCGCAGGCACTCTCAACGGTTCTCTTGGTCAAAATGTGTTCCCCCTTTCGGATTTAAGGTGCGAGTAATCAAAACCCTGCTTCAAAAGGTGTACTTTTTGAGAGAGAATATTTCGATAATATTCGGTTGACAATTTATCAGGTCGGGAGAAGTGAAACTGAAAAAATTCACTGAAACGGTGTCGAAATGCTTGACTTAACTTATTTATGGTTGTATAATCGTTATATCGGAACCGCTGTCGGAAAGTACACTTTTTGATAAAGGTTCCTTTTTCGTTGTGAATTCATTACGAATCGTCACGGGGTTCTTCGGACTCACTCCTAAAGTCGCGCAGACGCCGATAGAACGTTGCCTGACTCATGCCGCACATTCGAAGAACAGCTTCAAATGACAGATCCTTGCTTTCCCAACGCAGCACGAGTTCTCCGAAATCATCCGGGAGGGGTTTTTCCGGCCTTCCGAACCGAACCCCGCGCTGTTTTGCGGCGGCGATACCCTGTGCCTGCCTCTTTTTGATGTTTTCACGTTCGCTTTGTGCAACGAATGAAAGAATTTGAAGCACGAGATCCGCAATGAACGTTCCCATAAGATCCTTGCCCTGCCGCGTGTCCAGCAGAGGCATGTCAATTACGCAGATGTCAATACATTTTTCCTTTGTCAAAATGCGCCATTGCCGCCCGATTTCCTCGTAATCCCTGCCGAGTCGGTCGATGCTCAGCACATACAGCAGGTCACCGGGGCGAAGCTTTTTCACAAGCCGCCTGTATTGCGGTCGATTGAAATCCTTGCCGGACTGTTTATCCGTGAAAATGCATTCGGGCGGAATGCCGAGTTCCTGAAAGGCGGTCAGCTGACGCGCCTCGTTCTGATCCGCGCCTGAGACGCGGGCGTAGCCGTAAGTTTTCGGCTTTTGTGTTTCCATTGATTTTTTCCTCCGTAATTCTATTGCGTAAGCAGCCGCAAAATGCACGGCATGCAGTGCTGCGGAAGCCGCTCCGCGGCAGCACATGTTTTTTTCGCCGAAAGCTGCTTCATAACAGCGCATGTTTTTTTCGTCACCCGTTATTCTAAAGCATAATGCGGCAGCTTTTAAAGCGGATCGGAGGAAACTTCCCGCATGTCGGAGGATTGTTATTGAAATGTGTTTCGGTGTATGGTAGTATAATAACGGCGCAGATAAAGCAGATGTTGCAATGCGTAAGGGCCGAAAAGCAAATAAACCCAATTCCATAAAAGGAGGTTTGCCATGCCGCTGCAAATTGTTGAAAATGATATAACCGAAATGAGAGTTGACGCAATAGTGAATGCCGCAAACAACTCGCTGCTCGGCGGGGGCGGGGTGGACGGCTGCATTCATCGTGCGGCGGGAAAGGGCCTTCTTGCGGAATGCAGAACGCTCGGCGGCTGCGAAACGGGCAAAGTTAAGGTCACGGCGGGATATGATCTTCCCTGCAAATATGTGATTCATGCCGTGGGTCCGCGCTGGTTCGGCGGAAAACAGGGCGAACCGGCATTGCTGCGCTCATGTTATTTGAATGCCCTTGAAGCAGCAAGGGAACGCGGCTGTGAATCGATAGCTTTTCCGCTCATTTCTTCCGGAATTTTCGGCTGCCCGAAACAAATCGCGCTGCGAATTGCCGTTGATGCAATTCGGGATTTCCTTGCCGAAAATGAGATGCTCGTATGTCTTGTGATTTACAACCGCTCGGAATTTCCGCTTGAAGACGGCCTGCGAAGAGATATTTCGAAATACATAAATGACAGCTTCCTGACCGATACAACCGACACAGAGGAACTTTCGGCATGTGCGCCGACGGGTGCCGCCCCGGGACGGTTTGCATACGCTATCTCTTATACACATCTGACGCTGCCGACGATAT
>ENA-OUQC01000709-OUQC01000709.1-human-gut-metagenome-genome-assembly--contig:-NODE-709-length-21899-cov-4.111701_pt1 | contig 21899 bp, 18 predicted proteins | sample MGYA00237942_ERZ548815 | MGnify/ENA primary metagenome ERZ548815 (study PRJEB26490, sample SAMN05194722) | human gut metagenome | biome: terrestrial biome; feature: human-associated habitat; material... | reverse complement strand
TCGACCTACCGCATCTGGGACGGCGGCCTTGCCATCTACGGCGGCGTCATCGCGGGCTTTTTGACAGCCTTCCTCTTCAGCCAATGCAAAAAGCTCTCGTTCTGGGCGCTGGCGGACTGCTGCGTGCAGGGCCTTTTCATCGGGCAGGCCATCGGCCGCTGGGGGAATTTTATGAATCGCGAGGCCTTCGGCGGCCTGACCGACCTTCCCTGGCGGATGCGGCTGTGGGTCACGTCCACGACCTATGTGGACGTGCACCCGACGTTCCTCTACGAAAGCCTCTGGAATCTGATCGGCCTGCTGCTGCTCTACTTTGTCGTCTCCCGCACCTGCCGTTTTGACGGGGAAAATACCTGCTTTTACTTCCTCTGGTACGGCATTGGCCGCTTCTGGATCGAGGGCCTGCGAACCGACAGCCTGTATCTGTTCGACTGGACGCTCTTCGGCGAGCGCATCCGCGTGTCGCAGGCGCTGTCTTTTGTGATGGTGCTCGTGAGCGCGGGAGTGCTTATCTATCAGCTCGGGATCCGAAAGGCCGATGGCTCGGGGCTCTATGTGAAAACGCACGCCGCCGCTCCCGCTGCCGAGGCCGCGGAGGGGGAGACGGACCCGCCTGCGGATGACCGCCCGACGCTTCCGGAGGAAGCTGCGCCGGAGGCGCAGCCGTCCGCCGACGGGCTCCCGAAGGACGATACGTGATGCGCTACCATATCGACAGAGACGCCGCGCAGAGCGCCTATTTGCAGCTCTATCATCAACTGCGGCGCGATATCGTGGGCGGCGTTTACCCGCTGGGGACAAAGATGCCAAGCAAGCGCCTCATCGCGAGCGAGACGGGCGTGAGCGTCATCACGGTCGAGCACGCGCTGGCCATCCTGTGCGATGAAGGGTACCTGGAATCGCGCGAGCGCAGCGGCTTTTTTGTGAGCTTTGCCGCGGCGGACTGCTTTCCCGTCTCCGAAACGGAGACCGAGCGCCGCGTGACCGTTTCCCACGGCGCAGAGGATGAGTTCCCGTTCCCCTCGCTTGCCAGAACGATGAGAAGAGTGCTCAGCGAGTACGGCGAGAGCATTCTGACCAAATCCCCGAACAACGGCTGCGCCGAGCTGCGCGGCACCATTGCGGCGTATCTCTCCCGCTCGCGCGGCATCAGCGTCCAGCCGGGACAGATCGTGATCGGCTCGGGCGCGGAATACCTCTACGGACTCATCGTGCAGCTTTTGGGGCGCGAGCGCGTGTTTGCGCTCGAAGACCCGTCTTACGACAAGATCCGCAGGGTGTATCAGGCGCACGGCGTCACGTGCGAGATGCTGCGCCTCGGCAGCGACGGCATCCGCTCGGACGAGCTGGCCCGCGCCACGGCAACGGTGCTGCACGTTACGCCCTTCCACAGCTTTCCGAGCCTTGTGACGGCAAGCGCCGGCAAGCGCCGCGAATATCTCCGTTGGGCGGAGGAGCGCGGCGGCTACATCGTCGAGGACGACTTTGACTCGGAATTCAGCGTGTCGAGCAAGAGCGAGGATACGCTCTTCGCCCTCGAACCCGAGCGCTCGGTCATCTACATGAATACGTTCTCCAAGACCATCGCGCCGTCGATGCGCGTGGGCTACATGGTGCTGCCGCCCGCGCTCTCCGAGCAGTTTCGGCGCGAGGTGGGATTCTATTCCTGCACCGTGCCGGTCTTTGAGCAGTATGTGCTTGCCGAGCTCATCGGCAGCGGCGACTTCGAGCGCCACATCAACCGCGAGCGCCGTGCCCGCCGCAAAGCTCTGAACAGCTCTGCGCCGCATTAGCCGCTCATTCTTTTCGTAGTAACTTGTTCCTGTCCGCATCCCCATCTATAAAGAATGTTAGAAAGGATAGAGGCTCAGATATGTATCAGCGCAAACAGGAAAAGGACATTTTCTGCCCCCCTGGAATACGGCATGGAGCTCTTCGGCGGCAAATGGAGCTCCCGCATCATCTGCATGCTCGCCGCGCTGGACATGCCGCGTTACAGCAAACTGCGCACGCAGATGGGCAACATCACCGACACGGTTCTCGCCTCAACGCTGAAATTCCTCATCGCCAACGGCATCGTCCTGCGCAAATCCTACAACGAAATTCCCCCGCGCGTGGACTACACTCTTTCTGAAAAAGACCATCCCTAGAATAATAAACCGACACTTTGTTTTGCCGTCCGTCAATTCTTTCTTGGAGGCTTACAAGTTTTTCCATTAATATTGTTATATTCTCTTATAGTGGCAAAAACTCTAATCGTCTCCATATCTTCCTTATATGAGTTCCAGCAACTTCTTTTCCATGCAAAATTCATATCCCATCTTCTTTAATCCAACCTTTTCAAACCGAACAGTTATCGAAGTACCTTCAATAGCTGTAATCTCACCAAGACCAAACACCTTATGTTTCACCTGCTTCCCGACAATATCTTTTGGTATTTCTATCTGAGGCTTTGGCTCTAGTTTCAGAACAATCTGAGTAGCAAATACGGGCTTCTTTGCGCTTTTTTTCTTAGCAGCAGCCATCATTTTTGTATACTCAACATCGACATTCTCGCCACGTTTTTCGTAGTCATCCATGTCCTTAAACACAAACATTTGTGGTTTCTTTACATCATTGTCTGGTACAGGCCTTATTGGAAACATCCATACACTTGCCGGTTATACATATGATGTAGCGGGGAAGAGCTTCCTTCTCACGCAGCTGAGCTATGGAAATGGAAACAGCGTTGCCTATGAGTATGATGACTTGCATCGCATCCTTGCGGTGCGCTATGATGGAGAGACAAATCCCAGCGTGGAATACCTGTATGACAATATGGGCAGCGCCACGCTGCGCAAGGACAACATCACGCAGGTACAGACCAAGCAGTTGTATGACTTCGCCGACCGGCTGTGCCGCATTGAGGAAAAGGGCATGGGCAGCAATGCGCTGGATCATGCTTACGAGTGGACGTATGATCAGCGTGACAATGTAGCGTCTATTACGGAAACATTGAATGGTGCAAGCTGGGAGATCGCCTTTGCGTATAATGCAGACGACATCCTCACGCAGACCACCTACGGGACCAATGCGTTTGCCAATACGTTTGACGCGCTTGGCCGCCAGACGCAGCGCACGCATACGGTGAGCGGCACCACGCGCATGACGACCACCTACGGGTACCTCAACCCGGACAGCGCGCACACGACGACGCTGCTGTCCACGGTGCGGAATCGGGGAACGCAGTTTGACAAGACAACGGCATATACCTATGACGCCCGTGGGAATATCACGTCGGTCACGGCAAACGGCGGTACGACGACCTATGTCTACGACAACCTGGGTCAGCTGACCCGCGAAAACAATCAGGCCGCCGGAAAGACCTGGACGTGGACGTATGACACAGCAGGAAACATACTCAGCAAAAGCGAATATGCCTATACAATGGGCAGTCTCGGCACGGCGCTGGATACGATAACCTATGGCTATGCGGACAGCCGCGGCTGGGGCGACCTGCTGACCAGCTACGACGGCCGCAGCTTCCAGTACGATGAGATCGGCAACCTGCTCTCGGACGGCGAGTGGACGTATACCTGGTCGAAGGGCCGCCAACTGGTGAGCATGACCAAACCCGGCAGCACGCTGACCTTCACCTACGACGCGGACGGCAACCGCATCACGAAAACCGTAAACGGCACGACCACAACCTACACCTATGTAGACGGCAGGGTCACGCACGAAACAAACGGCACGGACACCATCCACTACCGCTACGACACCAACGGCACGCTGCTGTCCATGAACCTGAACGGCACGGAGTACTACTACCTGTACAATGGCCAGCGGGACGTCATTGGGCTGTACGACGCGAGCGGTAAGGTTGTGGTGGAGTACACCTACGACGCTTGGGGTAGGCCGCTGACGACAACCGGTTCACTCGCAAGCACCGTGGGCGCGAAGAATCCGTATCGCTATCGGAGCTATCCTTATGACACGGAGAACGGTCTGTATCATCTCAGAAGCCGTTACTATTCGCCGGAAGTCGAGAGGTTTCTCAACGGGGATAGCATAGATAACCTTGGAGTAAGCGGAACGGTAACTGGTTACAGTATGTTCTCGTACTGTGAGAATAATCCTGTAAAGTATGTGGATTCAGAAGGAAAATTCATTTGTGCAATTACAGGAGCAATAGCCGGTGCAATTACCGGAGGAATATCCGCTTGGCTGGATAGTGATCCGAACGATCCGAATAAACTGGAAAAGATCTTTGCTACTGCGGCGCTTGGTGCTGCAACAGGGGCCCTCGCGGGTATTTGCGCAGACTTTGCAATCGCAACGGGCGGTGTAGGTGGTGTTATCATTGCGGCTGCGGGAGGTGCGGCTGCCGGCGTAATCAATTATGTGGGAACCCAAGGCATAAATGATCAGGAGATAGATGGGGGTGATTTGGCTATTTCAGCTGTTTTTGGTGCAGTAACAAATCTCCTAACCATGGGAATGGGCGCTGGCCCGGGAACCAAAGCGACCGATAGAACATGGCAAGGAATATGTAAACAGATGCAAAAAAATTCATTGGCGACAATTTATGGAGCCAAAACCGGATCTGTGCGTTCTAATCCGAAGTCCATTTTGAAAAAGCCTGTGATAATACGTGCGGCAAAGAGTGTGACCAGGGAATCGGTGACCTCTACTGTAATCTCAGGTTTTGGATCCCTGTATTCCAAAGCGGCAAATAAAATAACGAGGGGATTGAAATGAAAGATACGAAAAATGATGGTCTGAAGATGTACACAAACAGTGGCTTAGCCGTAGGTTCGATCTTTCTTACGCTTCTGATCATTGGAGGGCTTCTTCTTGTGAACTATTGGGGTAACGGAATGAAAGAAGTGAAAATTTGTTGCGTAGTGATAGGGGGGTTATGGTTTGTTGGCTGTCTGTTTAGTGCTCCCAAATGGTATGCCAACATTGAGTTTACGCAGGAAGGACTGATCTTCCGCGCACCCTTCCGCAAGACCACGCTGATCCCCTATAAGCGCATCCACATCTATCCGGCCTCGTACATCCATGTCTGTGTGGAGGTACCATACATCGTGTTCTCCACTAAGATCATGTCAAATTACGAACTTACGCACATCAACAATGTGCCCAATACCAGCGAGGTCATCCCCATCGAGTACCGCCGAAAGACCTATGAAAAGCTGCTGAAAGTGCTGCCGCCTGAAGGCCGCGCGATGCTCCGTGCCGCGTTCGATGAGAAGTACGAGCAGGAGACGCAGCAGCAAGACGACCGAAAGAAAGGGTAACTGCGTGTTCTACCTTATTGAGCTTTTGATGTGCATATATCACAAACTAAGACGATTGCAAATGTGGGTGCAGCAGCGCATACATTGATAAGGAAGAAAGAGGGAACGATCAGAAAAGGAGGCGTATCAAAGGGAAAAATGATACGTGTTACAAAATAAACGGAGGATAAGACGTGATGGAATTAGTTTTGTTTGCATGTTTTTTTTGCAATGCTATTCTATGTGGTTGCACAAACTGTGCGAGTTGCGCAGAAAAGCGTTTCTGCAAATAAGAAGCCGCCATCCTTGCCACGTCTGTATTCTATTCCAATTGAACTGGATGTTAGGAAAGAATTGGAAATGAAAAATATTCATGATGAGCTGGTCTATCGAGTTGTACAGGAAGAGCCATCACAGCTTGCATTATATGTTGAGGGGGTGACCGCGTACCATGTTCGAAGTCCGGAGGTGCGATTTCTGCTGAAAACTGATGATCAACAGAGCATTCGTGTTTTGTGTGTAGAGTTAGATACTGATTATGGGGTCACCCCAAATCTAAGTGTCCTGAGGTACACCCCCTACTTAGATGCGTTTCTCAACCGGAAGATACAGGCGGTTAGAATGTGAGGAGAATGTTATTTCACTGATATAGCCAGGACAACCTGCTGACGGACGGCGAGTGGACGTATACCTGATCGAAGGGCCGCCAACTGGTGAGCATGACCAAATCCGGCAGCACGCTGACCTTCACCTACGACGCGGACGGCAACCGCATCACGAAAACCGTAAACGGCACGACCACAACCTACACCTATGTAGACGGCAGGGTCACGCACGAAACAAACGGCACGGACACCATCCACTACCGCTACGACACCAACGGCACGCTGCTGTCCATGAACCTGAACGGCACGGAGTACTACTACCTGTACAACGGCCAGCGAGACGTCATTGGACTGTACGATGCAAATGGGAATGTCGTTGTCGAGTACACCTACGACGCCTGGGGAAAGCCGCTGACGACGACGGGTTCCCTGGCGAGCAGAGTGGGGGCGAAGAACCCGTATCGGTACCGGAGCTACTATTACGATGCAGATACACAGTTCTATTATCTTGGTAGTCGCTATTATGATCCACAAATCGGAAGGTTTCTCAATGCCGATGGCGCATTCCATGAGCAAAACGGTCTGTTTCAATGCAATCTGTTTGCGTATTGCAAAAATTCGCCAGTTGGTTATAGCGACGCAGATGGTAATTTTGCGGCCACGGCAGCAGTTGCAATTGGTGTAAGTTTGACTGCAGTTGAGGTTATTGTAGTAGCAGTCGTTCTGGGCGTAGCGATTTATCAGATTTGTCAAGAGGTTAAGACGTATGCGCCTGTCATCAAAACTGTCGTTGAATCTGCAATTGTATACACAACTACTTTGGCAGAGCAGCGGGCACAGACCTATCTGGAGGCAGAACTAGACATTGCTTGTGCAAAAGCCAGCGCAAAGGATGAGGTAAAGAATAAGAAGAAGAATGGAGATGATCATCATATTGTTGCAAAAAGCGATCCTCGTGCAGCGGTCAGTAGGGCTATTATTAATTCAGTCGGTATAGATACGAATTCTCAAGATAACCTTGTTAATATCGATAAACGATACCATCAAGTCATCCATACAACGGCATATCATGCTGCAGTGACGATTATGCTTGTATCATCTTTTGTTAGGGGTAAAGTAACAGATTCTGAGAAAAAAACAGTTAAGAATACACTGCGAACAATAAAATCAATTATTCAGAATCATTCTCCAAGGAGGTTAGCAAAATGATAGACAACTCGTTGATTCCATGTCCGTTTTTTGAAGGTGGGTTTAGCCAAAATGATGTTACCACAATTTTTCTGGGGCTTCGGGATAAAGCATACTCGTACTTTAGAAAACAGGATGAGGTGGCTGCTACGTGCCTGCCGAATGTGAAAAAATGGCATGCCGGAACAAGCAGCACAAGAATGTGGGGGTACTATGATCCAAGGTGGGTGTATCCCCTGGTCGTTGGAAATGTGCTCCGGGGAAGATTGATCAAAAATAATGTATTTGATCCCAAATATTGGTATCAATACGGCATCAACGGCGATGATGAGCTCATCTTCATAAAGAGCAAGTGCACAGAAGAAGCGTATGAAAATGAGTATTTAATACACAAGGAGGGCTGTGTGACGGGAATCGTCTATCACAATTTCTCACCGGATGAAGTTGAGCGATATGTTGAATGTCACTTTAACGACAAACGGCAAATTCTGCAATACAAATATCTTTATCTCATTGGCGAAGAGCCCAGTGAATTTGCTTTGGAAGATTACCACTATGATGAAAATGGTTACTTGGATATAATGTATGAAATTGTGTTACTAAACGCAGATTATGCTGAACATCCCGAGGAGCTGTACCGGGTTCCGGCAACGAAATATCCATGGACGAAGAAAAAGTTCATATTCACCCATGATGAGGAGGGGTACTTTTCAGGATATCATTGCATTCATTATTATGATGATATACTTCCGGACGAAGCAGCTTGGCTAGCCGAAGAACCATATGAAATCGAACATGTGCGTGCGGATTTTCGTCCGACGATGATGACGATTGGAAAACACAAAGTGAATACAAACTGTCGCACAGCAGGCCCACATACTCCGTGAACGAGCATGGATTGGCTTGCAAGCTATGAGCGTTGATGGATGCCGCACCGACCTTCACCTACGACGCTGACGGCAATCGCATCACGAAAACGGTAAACGGCACCACCAACCTATACCTACGTCGATGGCATGGTCACGCACGAGACGAACGGTACGGACACCATCCACTACCGCTACGACACCAACGGCACGCTGCTGTCCATGAACCAGCATGAACTCATACCCCACGTCCGCGGACTTCTTCATCCACGCGCGGATGGCGTTCGCGGTGGCGTAGTGCGCCTGCTCCTCACTGAGCCCGCCGTTGCTGTTGGGGTAGCCGTGATCCACGATGGCCTGTATGCCCGTGACGGTATTCTGCCCCCACAGCGCCGATGCGTCAAAATCCGTGTACTCGGCGGACGACGACGGCGAGTCCTTCCTGTGCTCCAGACAGTAGGCGACGTTGCCCGTGGTCTTGTCGTAGTGATACGGCGTCTTGAGCGGGTTGTAATTGCCGCTCGCGCCCAGCGCCTCGAAGTATTCCGGCCTCGACGCATCCGTCCCGATGGTGGTCGAGCCCGCCAGCGCGCCCACCGTCATGGGCAGCAGCAGCGAAACCGCCAGCACCAGACACAGCAGCGCCCTGCATGCTCTGTGTTTCATACACATTCCTCCGTTTTCTCCTTGGGTTTTATGTGAAAGGGTCTACCAGAGAAGAAGTTTTCTTCTGGTAGACCCATACCAAAACAGGGTAACCGAAAATACATCCCAAGCCCGCACCTGTCAACGTTCTGCACTTTCATGGGCGCGTTTCTGCTCCCTCGACCGTTGCCAAGATGCCAAAAGCCGTAGAATCACCGCCTCCATCTCCTCGGGATTGGTGCCGCGTGGGAAGTACGGCGCGATGCGCTCCACCTTGAGCGTCACCTTCTTTTTGAGCACAGGCTCTGTCAGCAAAATGGCCTCAATGGCGGATTCATCCAGCTTGCCCAGCGAGGACAGTTTGTGCAGGTTCTGAGCCTGTGCAAGGGAGGGCGACAATTCGTCCCGCTCCATGATCGAAAACAGAATCGTCTGATTCTCCAGCGACAGATACGACAGCTCCACCGCCGGATTGAACGCCAGCCTTCCGCCATCCACCATGTCAAGGAAAGGCGGGATAAGCTCCGTCAAACGAAGGGTTCCCGGCTTTTCTGATTTTGGCGGGGAGGGGATCAGGGGAGGCGCATGCCCATTGCCGATTCGATACAGGCCCGGATGATTGCGCATCGTCAGGCTGGGATTCGTCCTGGAATACAGGGAGAATCGCAGCCTGTTCTATTATATCCGTTATAACCGCCGACGCTCATGAAACATAAACACGCACAATGGCGGGCATTTTGTAAAACAAGAGGTTGAGTTGGAGAAGAGGCTAGATGTGGAGCGTAGAGGAGGGCGGCTGAGGTTGCTGCGCGTTGCGCGCAGCAACCTGGCGGCGGTACTGTGTGGGGCTGCATCCAAACGTCTTTCGGAATTTTTGAGAGAAATACTCTACGGAACTGTAGCCGCACAACTGCGCGATCAATGCGATGGGCTTTCCCTGTCGCAGATGAACGCAGGCATGCTGCAGACGAACGTGGTCCAGATAGGCGTTGAAGGAGAAGCCGGTTTTCTGTTTCAGCAGTTTGCCAAGATAGGCGCTGTCATAGCCGAATTCACGCGCGAGGTTTTGCAGCTGAAGGGGCTGCGCGTAGTTGAGCTCAAGATGCTGCAAAAGAAGTTGGCAGATATCAATGTTCGTGTACAGCTGCATCCAGTCAATGACTTGCCGGGAAAGGTCGCGCAGCAACAAAAGGGCGCTGTCCAGACACTCAGCAAGCATGATTTCTTCGGGAAACTTTTCAACTTTTGATGAATGGTTGGGAAGGTGAAGGCCGACGTATTGGCTGATGGAGTGGGATACGGCAAGCAGCATCGCCTTTGCGTCGGGTACGGACGGTTGGCGGCAACAAATGGCGGAGCGCAGCGCACCGAGCATCTGCTGGATGCGACTTTCGTCCTGTCCGTCCATCGCCTGGCAGAGCGCTGCGGCGAATTGTTGCGCATTCCAGCAGTTTGTGGACAGGTGAGACCTGTTCTCCACTTCGTCAACGCTGTAGAGGTATTTGCCTTTTCGGCACACGAACCAGAAGCGATCCATCAGACAGGCAATGGGCTGAAACGCCGACGGGAGCTGCTCCGGCGCGAAGAAGACCTTTCCGCAAAAGAAGAAGGCCTTGAAATCGATGTTCCGAACGCCTTGAACCAGTTCGTCCTGCGCGGCGATCATCGCGCGTCCCTGCATGAGCAGAACGATGCGCTGACCGGTCAGGCAATGCAGAGGGGAGCAGCCCGGAAACGAGTCCAGAAACTGCTGGATGGGCAGGACGGATTCGTTTTTGCAGTCGATGACCATCAGGCGGCAGGGATCACCCTCGTTAAGGCTGAGCCGCAGCGCGATGTTGTCCAGGTTTCCTGCAAGCGCGCGCTCGAACAGCGCCGAGCGCATTGTGCTCAGGCTCTGACTGCCGTAAAGGTCCAGAACGCTTGTGGCCATAATCCTCTTTTCCGCCTCAAGGACGGCGCGAAGCAACTCGTCTTCGTCCACAGGCTTGAGCAGATAGTCCACAACGCCGTAGCGGATGGCGTCGTGCGCATAGTCAAAATCCGCATGGGCGGTCAGCAGAATGAATTCGCCAGCAAAGCCCTGCTCCCGTGCTGTGCGGATCAGTTCGATGCCGCTCAGGCCCGGCATGCGGATGTCCAGAAGGACGATGTCCGGGTGGAGAGCCTGTATTTTTGTCAGTCCCTCCTGGCCATTTGCCGCGACGCCAATCACCTTAAAGCCGTACTGCCTCCAGTCTACAATGCGCTGCAATCCCAGGACCACATTGCGCTCATCATCGATAAACATCAATTTCATGGATTTTCCTCCGATCTGTCCAAGGGAAGAATCAGATCAATGACTGTCCCTACGCCCAGCTCGCTCTGAATGTCCACGCCATAGCGGCAACCGTAGTAGAGTTTAATCCGTTGATTGACATTGTATAGGCCGATGCTCTGACCCTGCAGGTCCTGGCCGCTTTGGTTCATGCGCGTCCGAAGCGCGCGGCACGACTCCTCGTCCATCCCGGTTCCGTTGTCACAGACCGAAATGTGCAGCGCGTCCTCGAGCGGAAATACGCTGATTTGCACGTGCCCATTGTCTACCGAGTGATCCAGGCCATGCAACACGGCGTTTTCGACGATGGGCAACAGGAGCAGAGGCAGTATGGTCTGGCGGGCGGGGTTGACCGAGCCGTCGATGTGCAGTTCGTAGGAAAAGCGTCTCTCATGACGGAATTGCTGGATGTCCAGGTATCCCCGGATCAGATCCAGCTCGCCGCTGAGCAGTACAGTCTTGTCGGGCGTTTGCAGCATGCGGCGAAGGAATACGCTCAGCTTACGGATCATTCGGGCAACTTCACGGTCGTCGTTGAGAATGGCCTTCATATGGATGCTTTCCATTGTATTGAACAGAAAATGAGGATTGACCTGGTTTGCCAGCAACTTGTACTCCAGCTCTTTCTGATAGCGTAGGTTTTTCTGTTCGCGCAGCTCTTTTTCGTAGATGCTTTGATTCAGATCCTGCATGATCTGTATGGTCCGGACCATGTCGTTAAACAGCTGGCCAAGATCATCCTCTCCTGTCAACGCGTCCTGTATCTTCAGCTTTCCATCGTTGATGGAGCGCATTTGCCTTTGGAGAATGACAATTCTCTTGTCGATCATGTAGGTGAACAGATAGATCAGCAAAAAAGCGGCCAGCAATAGGATGAACAGAATCATCAGCAGCGAGAGCATCACCGCGCGGAGCGAAGACGGCGCGCTCCGGTCGGCGGTCAGCACGGTAAAGTGGTTGATGCACTTGTCAAGCAGAATGGTGTCGCACAGCAGGATGGAATCGGAAAAGCTGGCAGGCGTGCGCAGCAGCTGCCCATCGTCGTCAAACGTCGTCTGCCAGTCATCGTTGTACAGCGTGCCGGGAACCGCGAAAAATGGCTTGTTGTCCAGCAGCAGAATGGTATCATAGCGCGTGCCGGAGAACTGCAGCTTGAAGTATGTATCGCTCAGGCCGATGACGATGACGGCAAAGTCGTCCCCCACCAGTGGCATCTTGCGCACCAGCTGCAAGCGACTGTCGTGCTCAAGGTCGGTGATGTACCAGCGGAGCGTGCCATGGCTGTCTGCAGCGGCTTGAAACCAGGGCTGCGCCTCAATCTCCTCCGTGATGTACGGATAGGGCGTCCCCCGCAAGGAGGCGTTGTATGTGTAAATCCAGATGTATGCAAATTCCGGATAGCTTCGCAAATACTGCGTGATGATGTCCACCTGCCGCTGTGCTGCAACAGCGGCCACTTCATTGGGATAGTCTGTGGTCAAAAGACGGCGCAGCTGCGCGTTGATTTGAATGTTGCTGGAAACGTCGGTCGCCAGATACGCTGCAAGTGCAAAGGTGGACTTGTTGTTGACATGCCGCACAGAAGCGGCGTCCTGACACTGCTTCAATAGCTGGTCGCGGCTGAAAAACACGATGAGAAGACCGAGCACAGCGATGGGCACTGTGCAGGTGAACAAGTAAAAACCCCGCAATTTGGATTTCATTCGGATGTCATCCAGAAATTTCCAGAAGTGCATTTTTTACCTCGTTTTAATGATTGAAAGTCGCTTCCCAGGTAAACAAATTATCATTATATGATAATAATAGCATAGAAATCAACATGTGGCAATTCAGGATGCCGCGCTTTTTCTTAGCGAAACAACAAAAAAATAATCGCTATAGCGAATATAAAATGGAATAAAATGTTAAATCACTGATTTTCTAAACAACAACGCTAAAAATATCAAAACACTAATTCTTACAAAAAATACAACTAATAATTACATTTACTTAACATAACGCATGTGGTAAATATATAGGTGAAAAAAGAGAAATAAGGAGGGAACGAGATGTCGATCAAGACGACCCCGGTCAAACCCACCCGCATCAACACAAAGAAGCTGTACAGCTACAAGCTGTTTCTGATGGTCTTTCCTTTTTTGGTGCTGGTGTTCCTTTTCTCCTATTTCCCGCTGCACGGCTGGGCCTATGCGTTTTATGACTACCGGCCTCCGTTTCAGTTGAAGGACTGCGAGTTTGTCGGACTGGAGTGGTTTACCACGCTGTTTTCCAATGCGTCCAAACGCAAGCAGATCTTCGATGTAATGCTCAACACTTTTGCCATGTCGGGATTGAGCATTCTGTTCAGCTGGTTGCCGATGGCCTTTGCCATACTGCTTTCGGAAATCAAGTGCAACTGGTTCAAGAAGGTTGTGCAGACGCTGACGACGCTGCCGCACTTTATCTCCTGGGTTTTGGTCTACGCGCTGGCCTTTTCGCTGTTTTCCAGTTCTGGCATGGTCAACAACCTCTGCATCCGGCTGGGTGTCTATGACACGCCGGTCCTTTACCTGCAAATGACCGACCACGTCTGGATGATGATGTGGCTGCTGAGCACGTGGAAGGGGACGGGGTGGTCCGCCATCATGTACATCGCGGCCATCGCAGGAATTGATCAGGAGCTGTACGAGGCGGCGTATGTGGACGGCGCGGGGCGGTTCCGGGTGATCTGGCACATCACGATCCCCAGCCTGTTGCCGACCTACTTCGTCCTGTTGATGATGAACGTCGCCAATTTTCTCAACAACGGCGTGGACCAGTACTATGTCTTTCAAAACGCGTTCAACAAGAACAAGATCCAGGTGCTTGACTTGTACGTATACAATCTCGGTCTGGGCTCGGGGAGCTATTCCCTGGCGACCGCGATTTCGATCATGAAATCCATCGTCAGCTTGACGCTGCTCTTCACCGTGAACACGCTTTCCAAGACGCTGCGCGGCGAAAGCATCATCTGACACCCCACACACGCGCAATATGCAAGAAAAGGAGTGTGCGATATGTCAACCCTTCGCATTGTCGGACAGAAAAACAAAAGCGCGACAGAAGTGCTCTTTATGGCGCTCCTGTATGTGTTCTTTGCGCTCTTTACGTTCATCTGCGCCTATCCGTTTTATTACCTGATCATCAATTCCATCTCCGCCAATGACGTCGCGGCGCGCGGCGACGTGATCTTTTATCCGATCGGCGTGCACTTTCGTAACTTTACGCAGGTCATCAAGCTGGAGGGCCTGATGCAATCGGCGGTGGTGTCGGTGGGAAGGACCGTGCTGGGCACGGCCGGCACCGTCATCGGCTGCGCGTTCATGGGCTTTATGTTTACGCAGGAGAAGATGTGGGCGAGAAAGTTCTGGTATCGCTTCACGGTGGCGACGATGTATTTTTCCGCCGGCCTGATCCCGTGGTACCTGACCATGCGCAATCTGCACCTGACCAACAACTTCCTGGCCTATGTCATCCCCTCCATCGTGCAGCCCTTCAACATCATCCTGATCAAAACCTATATTGAAAGCACGCCCAAGGAACTTCAGGAAGCCGCAGAAATCGACGGTGCCGGCGTACTGCGCGTGTTCCTGCAGGTGATTCTCCCCATTTCAAAGCCCATTTTGGCGACCGTTGCGATCTTTGCGGCGGTGGGACAGTGGAACTCCTTCCAGGATACGCTGATCCTGATGACGGATGATTCGCTGTACACGCTGCAATACACGTTGTACCAGTACATCAACCAGGCGTCTTCACTGGCCAAGATGGTGGAGGCCAATGCGGGCGATCTGTCGGCCGTTGCCAACCTGGCCACACAACAGACGCCGATGTCCGTGCGCATGACGGTGTCCGTGGTGGTCGTGTTCCCCATTTTGCTGGTCTATCCGATTTTCCAGCGGTATTTTGTCAAGGGCATCATGATCGGCGCCGTCAAGGGCTGACGCCCTGCAAGCCAGTCGGGAAGACGGGAGAGCCGTCTTTTCATAGCTCAATCAAAGGAGGAAGAAACATGACCAAAAAGATCCTTGCCTGTTTGCTCGCACTCGTGCTGCTGTTGTCGTTGGCGGCCTGTTCGTCTGCGCCGGCGCCGGCAACGGACGCGCCCGGCGCGTCTGCGCCTGCGGCGGAAGAGACCGCGCAGACCGAGACCGGTGAAGTCAGCCACGACGAGTTGTACACCATCGAAATGTTCAACACCTATGCCAATTACATGGGCGTGCAGGGCGGATGGTTTGGAAAGATATTGAAGGACAAATTCAATATCGAGCTGAACATCATTGCCCCGCAGGTGGCCGGCACGGGCGACACGCTGTATCAGACACGCTCTGCCGCGGGAAACCTGGGCGACATCATCATTCAGCCCAAGGCGCGCATGGTGGACTGCTATCAGGCCGGCCTGCTGGCCAACATGTCTCCCTACCTGGAGGACTGCGCCAATCTGCAGAAGCTTTCCGTGGCCTATGATTCCATGAAGGAGCTGATGGGAACGGAGGATGTCTACGCCATACCCGGCCGTGTGTCCAACGCCAGTCCCACAAAGGCTGCCGGTCGCGGCGTTAACCCCGAACAGGGCATCTTCCTGCGCTGGGACGCCTACATGTCCGTCGGAGCGCCCGAGGTGGAAGCGCCGGAGGAGGATCTGGTCGCGCTGCTGTACAAGATGCAGGACGAGAACCCCACCAACAAGAACGGGGACAAGGTGTATGCCTTCTCCGCCTTCCCCGACTGGGATGGCAACACCGTGCGCGCAGCGCGCGAAATGCTGTATCTGTATGGCTACGGCAACGCTCAGGGCTATTACTGGATGACATACGATGGAAGCGACGTGGTCTCCCTGCTGGACGACGGCGGCATCTATTACAGATGGCTGAAGATTTTCAACAAGGCGTATCGCGACGGCTATTTCGATCCCGACTCTTCGACCCAGACCTGGGACATGATCGCTTCCAAGGCGAAGGACGGACGGGTGCTGTTCAGCTGGTGGACCTTCCTGGGCAGAAACATCCACAGCACATCCTTTGACCCGGAGACGCAGTATGGCTACGGCTGGGTGACCACCAAGGACACCCTGCTGTCCAACGTCGGCTACAACCGGTACGGCCTGGAGGGCAACGCCTACGCGATGGGCAAGAACGCCAAGTATCCCGAGCGCATCATGGAGTTCCTGGACTGGCTTGCCTCCGAGGAAGGCATCCTCTACTTCAACGCCCTTGTGGAAGGCGTCACCTATGAAATGGTGGACGGACAGCCCGTTCTGACGGAATTCGGCTTGGACGGCAGCGACGACAAGGTCGCGCCCGAATCCATGGGCGGCGGCGACTGGAGCGACGGCTCGTGCCAGATCAACTATCCCCTGGTCCATGTGGACGACAACATCTCCCTGCTGGGCGGCGTCACCGGAAACTCCGCACTGTGGGAGTCCACGCTGACCAATCAGAAGAATGCCTACAGCATTCAGTGGGAGGAGCTCAACGGCACCTATTCGCCGCTGGAATATCTCGCCGATCACGACCAGCTGGTGGTGGTTCCCGGCACGGACTACTCCGCGCCTGCCGACCCCTCCGACATTCAGACCATGCGCGCCCAGCTGCAGGAGATCACCAAGGCAGCGGGCTGGCAGATGATCTATGCGGCGTCGGATGAGGAGTTTGAGTCCATTTGGACGGAGATGAAGGCACAGCTGCCGGACTTCGGCCTGGACGAGGTCAACGCATATGACATGGAGATCGTTGATGCGATGATCGCCGCCCGCCAGGAGGCGCTCAAATAACATCCTGGGAAAGCGGTCCCCGCGCCAGGGGGAACGGGCGCGCCGCTCCTTCCTGCGCGGTCAGGCCGTGTGGAACAGGAAGGTGGCTGAACAGAGCAGACCCATATTCAACAGAATGAGGGAAAAGAAGATGAAAACATTGACAGGGTATATGGCCGGCGTCAATCTTGGCGGCTGGATCTCGCAATATCGCGGAAATTTGGCAAGGAACCCCGAAGGACACTTCGATGCTTTTGTCACCCAAAAGGACATTGAGCAAATCGCTTCCTGGGGCATGGATCACGTCCGCGTCCCGCTGGATTACTCGCTGATCCAGTACGACGAACGAACGGGAAGGTACGATGAGAAAGGACTCCGCTACCTGGATCGGTGCCTGCAGTGGTGCAAAAAGGCGGGCCTGAACCTGATCATTGACCTGCATCAGGCGCCCGGATTTTCCTTCGACACGCCGGACCAAAACACGCTGTTTGATGACGCCGGCCAGCAGGAACGGTTCATCAATCTGTGGCGGTACATCGCGAGCCGATACAAAGGCGAAGGCCAGAACGTCATGTTTGAGCTGCTCAACGAGATCGTTGAAAAGACATCGGAGCGCTGGAACGCGCTGGCTTCCCGGACCATTCAGGCCATCCGACAGATCGACCGCGCGCACTGGATTGTCATCGGCGGCATCGACTACAACAGTGTTTGGCGGCTGAAGGAAATGCCGGCCTTTGACGACGACAAAATCGTCTATAACTTCCACATGTACGTCCCCATGCAGCTGACGCACCAGCATGCGTCCTGGACGGCGCTGAAGGATTATCCCGTGGACTTTGTCTACCCCTCGCCCATGCAGCCCTACAAGGACTATGTGGAACAGGAGGAGAGAAGCGAGGCCCATCCGCGGTATGACGACGACCTCTACGCCAGGCTGGATGTGATGGACAAGCAGTTTGTCCATGCGTTCCTGCGTCCGGCACGGGAGTTTATCGAGGCGCGCGACGTGCCCCTGTACTGCGGCGAATACGGCGTGATTGACGTCGCGGATGCCCAGAGCAGGGCGAACTGGACCCGGGACGTGGCGGAGTTTTGCCTGCAAAACGGAATCGGCAGGGCGATGTGGAGCTATCGCGGCATGGGATTTACCATGGTGGATCGCGAAGGAAAGGCAATCGACGGGGAACTGGTTCGGGCTGCGGCGAAGCATTGACGCAATCCGAAAAGAAGATAAAGGGGGGTAGGTTATATGCATCTGTTTTCCACACTGTTTACGGCGCAGACCGTGGGCAAGGACTTTTACTCAGACGATGAAATCCGCAAGGCCATTGCGTGGTGCAAGGCGTCCCGGCTGCAGAAGGTCTATGTGGAGTCCTTCCGCAACGGCCTGTTTGTCGAACAGAGGCAGCTGGAGAAGGTGCGCGACCTGTTTGAGGAGGAGGGCTTCCTTGTGCACGGCTGCGTGACCACGACGGGGTTGCCGCGCAGTTCCAACGTGGGCGGAATGGACGTGGGCTGCTATTCCGCGCCGGAGACCCGGGAGAAGATGACGGAAATCTTCAAACGGACGGCCAGCGTCTTTGACGTGGTGATGATTGATGACTTCCTGTTTACGACCTGCACCTGCGAGCTGTGCGATGCGGCGCGCGGAGAGAGGAGTTTTGCGGACTACCACAGCGACGTCATGCACGAGATGAGCGTCGAGAACATACTCAAGCCCGCGCACGAGGCCAATCCTGGCTGCAAGGTCATCATCAAATATCCGCTGTGGTATGAGAACTTCCATCGCAACGGTTACGAGACCGTCCGGCAGACGCGCGACTTCGACCTGATTTGGGCGGGAACGGAAACACGTGAGCCCGACTCCAGGAGATGGGGGCTGTATCCCCAGACGCAGGCGTTTTTCTTCATGAACTGGGCCAACAAACTGGGCGGCGGAAAGTGCATGGGCGGCTGGTACGATCCCTACACCTGCAGACCGGCGACCTATCTGGAACAGGCGCGGCAGACGGTGCTGGCGCAGGCAAGAGAGAGCATGCTTTTCTGCTATGGCTCGCTCAATGTCCAGAAGGAAATCGAGAAAGTGGGCATCGACGGCTACACGCCGGGCGTGGCCAACACCGAGGCGCTGCGCGGTGAACGCGACGGCCTGGACCGGCTTGCCTACATGATCGAGAACAAGACCGTCGTGGGCGTGTCTGTACCCAAGAAACCCGATGACGATGCCAAGAAAGAAAGGTATATTTCCAGCATTTACGGCTTGCTGGGCATCCCGGTCAACCCGGCGGTGGTGCTGGAGGATCAGGCCACAAGCGTGATCCTGGGCCCCCAGGCGGCAGGCTACCGGGGCGTGCGCGATTACCTGTTGCGCATGACCGAAAAGGGCGTGCCGGTGGTGTGCACAAAAGGGTTTGAATCGATGACCGGTTACCGGTCCGCTGCAGACGTTCCGGTCATCGATACGTCGCTGCAGGGCAAGCTGCCTGTCGGCGGCGACGAGGCCGACAACTGGAATCTGATGCAGATGCCCGAGGCGGAGCTCAGCGCGCTGCGCGATTACCTGACCCGTCCGCTGGGGTTGACGCTGCGCGCGCCCACGCGCGTGGCCCTGAACCTGTATGACGACGACCTGGAGGTGCTGCAGAACTTCAACGACTTTGACGTGCAGGTTGAGCTCGACCTGTTTGGCCGCAACCGCAAGACGCGCGCGGTCAAGCTGGTGCTTTCGGAAGGCAGGCGCGTGTCGCTTGCGCGCGAGGCGACGCGGTATCGGATCACCCTCCCTGCCCGCACGCTGGCCGTGCTCAACTGACGCGCGGAGAAAAACAGTGCCCCGGCGTCTGCGGCGCCGCTGGAAAGGGAAGGGGACGGCAGAAACGCTGCCGTCCCCTTTTGGTATGGATCAGGTCAAAGATTGCTCTGCATTCGGTCCGCCCTCCTGCGCACGGCCTGGCCAAGGCTTGTGAGGCAGAGGAGCGTGGCGACCAGGAAGGCGCCCGGGATGAGGATCGTCCACCAGGAGCCGGTCAGCAGAGCCTTTTCCGAGAGCGAGAGCATGCTGCCCCAGGTGACCACCTCCACGGGAAGGCCGATGCCCATAAAGCTGAGCGTGGATTCGGCCAGCCTGGCGCTGCGCACGTTCATCACCACCATAAAGAGAATGGAGGGGAGGAAGTTGGGCGCCAGATGCCTGCGAAGCACGTAGAAAAAGCCTGTGCCCATGCACCTGGCCGCAAGGACGGATTCGTCGTTGCGCATCTGCCGCACCTCGGTGCGGACCACCTTGGCAATGGACGTCCAGCTCGTAAGGCCGATGACGAGGGAGAGGCTCACGGCGTTGGCCTCGCCCAGGACGGCCTGCAGCAGGATGACGAGCAGCAGGCCGGGAACGCTGAGCAGGATCTCCGTCAGGCGCATCAGCAGAGCGTCAAGCCGCCGGGGCGCCATGCCGCTGGCCGCGCCCACGACAACGGCGATGCAGGTGGACACCAGCGTGGAGGCGATGCCGATGAACAGGGAGAGGCGGCCGCCCGACCAGATCATGGAAAAGAGGTCGCGGCCCAGGCTGTCGGTCCCGAACGGAAACGCGCCGCACGGAGCGGCATTGCAATGGCTCAGATCCATGTACGCGGGGTCCCTGGTCGTCAACAGGGGGACCGTCAGGCACCCCGCCGCGATGATGAACAGAACGGCCAGGGCCAGAACCGGTTTTCCGGCGGCCCACGGCTTTTTTTTGCCGGCGGTTCCGGCGCGGGCGGCAGCATGCCCACCCGCTCAAAGGAATATATCGCGAGATTTGATTCTTACTCTCACCAGCTTCTTCCGCCACCAAATCCCTTGAAAACTTCCGACTTAACTTCTGTCCAACTTGGGCAGAAGTTAAGTCAGTCCTAAAGCCTTGCCGCTTGATCGCCTCCAATTTCATCCGATACGCCCAAGCCTTCTCGCTGGGCAGCAGCGTCTCCCGCTGCCGCAGGTTGGAATCCACCATGAGGATGGTGGCGGTATCGTCATCCAGTTCGCGCACTGTCACCGGCACCTTGTCAAGTCCGGCGAGCTTCGCGGCCTCCACGCGGTTATGCCCGGAGATGATCTCATATCCCCCGTCCAGCGGCCGCACCAGCACAGGCATGAGCACGCCGTGCTCGCGGATACTGTCTGTCAGCTCCCGCAGCTTTTCATCCGTATAGAGATGAAAGGGATGCCCCGAGAAGGGCCGCAGATCCTCCACCGGCAGCGTATCCACCGCAGGCAGCTCCGGCCCCTGCGGCACAGTGGGCTCGAATAGCTTATCTAGCGGTGTGAAGGGCACGTCGTTCGCGGTCGCGCGCTCTCTCATTGGCCAACACCTCCCCCGTCAGCTTGTCATAGGCCTGAGCGGCCTTCCCGTCCGGGTCATACGCATAGATGCTCTTGCCCTTTGCGCTGCTCTCCGTCACCCGGATGGACGTCGGGATCTCCGTGTCGAACACCTTGATGTACTCCCCGTAGTTCTCGCGCAGCTTCTCCACCAGATCGCGCGAAAACAGCGGCCTGCGATCCATCATGGTCACGAGCACCCCCTCGATGCGCAACTCTGGGTTCAGCTTACGCTGCACCCTGTGGATGGTCTGGAACAGCATCTGCAGCCCCGCCGTGGAGAAATACTGCGGCTGCGTGGGGATGAGCACGGAATCCGCTGCGGCCAGTGCGTTGACCGTCAGTATGTTCAGCGACGGCTGACAGTCGATGATTACATAGTCGAACTCCCCCTTCACCCCTTCCAGATACTGCCGCAGCACGCTCTCCCGCCCAAACTCATTGAGCAGCGCCGCCTCATACCCCGACAGCTGGATAGACGCAGGCACCAGCCTCACCCCCTCGCGGCAGTCCAGTATGCCCTCGTCCTGCGCGATGCGCTCCTCCCGCACGGTCTTGTCCAGCAGCGTGGCGATGGTGGTCTCCAGCTCGTCCGGATTGGTCCACCCTAGGCTCATGGTCAGGTTCGCCTGCGGATCCAGATCGATGAGCAGCACGCGCCGCCCCTCTGCCGCCAACCCCACGCCCAGATTGTGCGCGGTGCACGTCTTTCCCACGCCGCCCTTCTGGTTGGCAATGGCAATCACCTTGGTCATATCTCTGCTCCTTTCCTATAAAACAAAGGACACTGCAGGTTCTTGCAGTGTCCTTTGTTCAACGTTCAAATTGTGTTTCCCGATACCAGGTCAACCACTACGGAAACGGTGAATTCCTTATTCAATCTCTTCC
>ENA-OUQC01000707-OUQC01000707.1-human-gut-metagenome-genome-assembly--contig:-NODE-707-length-21960-cov-4.029993_pt1 | contig 21960 bp, 27 predicted proteins | sample MGYA00237942_ERZ548815 | MGnify/ENA primary metagenome ERZ548815 (study PRJEB26490, sample SAMN05194722) | human gut metagenome | biome: terrestrial biome; feature: human-associated habitat; material... | reverse complement strand
CAGTAAACCTTCGAAATTTGCATTTGCATCTGACGGAAAATCCATTCGCCGGCCGACCACCTCATTTGTGCGGCGTCGACCTAAATTGCCCGCTGCGCGTGACTATGCGAACTGAAGCCGTTTGGTGACAGCGGCGGCGGGGGCGCGGCCGGAGAAGAACTGATCCAGCGTGGTAAGCACCGAAGCGGCGATTTCCGAGAGCGCTTCGTCGGTCAGGAAGCCCTGATGCGCGGTCACGATGGCGTTGGGCAGCGTGACGAGCAGGGAAAGGCTTTCGTCGCGGTCGGAGGATTCGCTGGTGTCGTGGTAAAACACGCCGCTCTCCTTCTCGTATACGTCCAGCGCCGCGCCGCGGATCTCGCCCTGCCGCAGCGCGTCCAGCAGGGCGCGGCTGTCAATCAGCGCGCCGCGCGACGTGTTGATCAGAAGCGCGCTTCGCTTCATGCGCCGGAGCTCCTTTTCGCCGATCATGTGGCGGCTTTCGGGCGTGAGCGGGCAGTGCAGCGAGATCACTTCGCTTTCAAACAGCAGCTCGTCCAAAGACACATACCGGATGCCGCTTTCCGGCGCGGGGAAGGGATCGTAGGCGATGGTGCGCATGTCGAAGCCGCGGCAGATGCGCTCGTAGGCGCGGCCGATGCGGCCGGTGCCGACGATGCCGGCGGTCTTGCCGTACAGGTCGAAGCCGGTCAGGCCGTGCAGCGTGAAGTCGAACGCGCGCGTGCGCCGGAACGAAACGTGCAGGTGACGGTTGAGCGCCAGCGTCAGCGCCATGGCATGCTCCGCCACGGCGTGGGGAGAATAGTTGGCGGCGGTGGTCACGGTGAGCCCCAGCTTCTCCGCGGCGGCAAGGTCTACGTTGTTGTAGCCCGCGCAGCGCATGCAGATCAGGCGGACGCCGACGTCATGGGCGGCCTTCAGCGATGCTTCGTCCAGCCGGTCGTTCACGAAGGCGACCATCGCGCGGCAGCCGCTCGCCTCCTGCGCAGTCTCGGGGGAAAAGGCCTTTTCGATATAGCGAAGCTGGTACGCGGAATTCAGGCGGTCGAACCACGTGCGGTCATAGGGACGCGCGTCGTAAAAAGCGATTGTTTCCATAAATAACACCTCGAAACGGATCGATTTGGCTTCAGGTTTGCCGAAAATCGCGTCGGTTATGCGCGAATCCGGGGGTTCATATGGAGATAACAATCACCTGCTATAATTTTCCAAATGCAATTCGGAGGAGAGCGCTTTGATCGTAGATCTGTCCTGCCCGATCGAGCTGCGCGGGTATGAGCTTTTAATGGATGACAATGGCCATACGCGTGCGTATATTCGCCTGTTCAACCTGTCCGAGCGCGCCGTGGTCGCCTATTCCGCGACGACGCGCTGGTATAACGGCCTCACGCGCGCCGACGTGACCGAGAACATCACCGTGGACGAGATGCTGGTGAAGCCGCGCAGCGGGTTCAAGCTGGTGCATTCGCTGGTGGATTTTCTGAACGCCGACCACGTGGAGATGTATTTTACCTCCGTCACCTTTGAGGACGGCGCGGTTTGGAAGCCGGAGGACGGCGATCTGGTGGAAATCGGCGAGCAGCCGGTTTTGCAGGGCGAGGCGCTGGATCGGCTTCGGGCGGCGGCGGGCGACGACGCCGTGCAATATCCGCAGACGCAGAAGAATTTCTGGCGCTGCGTGTGCGGGCGCATCAATCTGCTGACCTCGGAGACCTGCGCCCGCTGTGGGCGCGACCAGCGCGAGGTGCTGACGAAGTTCAACGAAAAGGCGTTCAGCGACAGGCGAAGCGAAGCCGCGCGGCAGCGGAGAGCGCCGCAGGAGAACAAGCGCGAAAAGCGGAAAGCGTCCGCGGCACGCGCGGGACGGGCGGCGGTGATCGCCGTGCTGATGCTGCTGCTCGCGCTGCTGGGGTTCCTGCTCGGGCGCATGAGCGCAAAGGAAGATTCGGCGCGGCAGCCGTCTGCGACGGCAGCGCCCGCGTATGAGGACAGGATGGGTGGATCGAATGCGTGACGGTAAAAAGGGCAGGTACGCGATGCGCTCGGCGCGGCCGGAGGAAGTCGACGAGGTCTTCTCGCTGTATGAAAAGCGGGTTCGCTGGATGGACGAAAAGGGCATTCGCCAGTGGAACGACACGGATTATCTGAATGCGTATCCGGCGGACTATTACCGTGAAATGCGGGCGAAGGATTGCCTGTACGTGCTGACGGACGTCGCCACGGGCAAAATCACCGGCGCGGCGGTGCTGCTTTCGGAGGACGAGCGCTGGGCGGAGTGCGAGGATGAGCCCGCGTTTTACGTGCATAATCTCGTGACGGATTCCTCCGCGTCGGGCGCGGGTCGGGCGCTGCTCGCCGCCGCGGAGGCGCTGGGGCAGGCGCACGGCAAGCGCTATATGCGGCTGGACTGCGCGGTGGACAGCGCGTTCCTGAACGGATACTATGAATCGCTCGGCTATCGCGCCGCCGGGCAGTGTGAGGACGGGCCGTATGTGGGCGTGAAACGGCAGAAGGAGCTTTAAGCGGGAGGAAATACGGATGAAGAAAACGGTTTACATGCTGCTGGCGCTGCTGCTTGCGGTGCTCGTGCCGGCATCCGCGCTGGCGGAAGCGAGCGGCGGGAAAACACTGGAAGAGCTTCTTGCGGAGCGGGCGCGGCTCGACGAAGGGATTAACCGGCTGCAGCGGGACGAGACGATTCTTCCCGGCGCGATCGACGCGCTGAAGGAGTACTGGAAGCAGATGTATCAATCCTCCGGATATGGAGACGGCTATCTCGAAATTCGGAGCGCGCGAGTGTTCTATATCGCTGATCCGATTCTGCCGGAGGACGACAAGACGGCGCACGAGCTTTTTGATGACATGGTTTGCTTCGTGGAGTTTATGCTGCTGTCGGATTACATGCAGACCGCGCCCTGTTACATGAATACAGGGGTGTATGACTGTGTGGCGCTTCACAGGGACGGCAGCTATGAAGTGATGAAACAGAATCCGCTGAACCGCTATCGCGCGAAGACGTACCAAACGGACTTTACCGGCTTTATCCGCAGCGTAAGCGACCGGGGAAGCGAGTTCAACGCGGTATATCATCTGCTGGGCGATTGAGCAAAGAGAGCCGCCGGGCATTCGAAGGGAATGTCCGGCGGCTGTATTATGCCTGCGCGTACAGGGCGCGGGCGATTTTCAGGCTTTCCTCGGCGGGCAGGGTGGGGTTGTATTCCAGCCCGCACGCGCCCGTGTAGCCTGCCTGATCGATGGCATGGAAGATGAAATGGTAGTCGTTTTCGCCGAGCTGCAGCTCGTGGCGGCCGGGATGACCGGCGGCGTGCAGGTGGGCGATGAGGTTCAGGTGGTTCACGACGTTGGGAATGATGTTGCCCTCCATCACCTGCTGGTGATAGATGTCGTAGACCATCTTCACGAGCGGGTGGCCGACCTCGCGGAGGATGTCGAAGCCCTCGACGGACGACCACAGGTAATAGCCGGGATGGTTGACGAGCGTGTTGAGCGGCTCGGTCATCAGGGTTACGCTGCTGTCCTCTAAAATGGGGCGGGCGGCCTTCAGCGCCTGAACGATGCTTTCATGCTGCCCGGCGCGGGGCGCGCCGGTGTCGGGGCCGACCTGCGTGATCAGGCGGCGAACGCCCAGTGTCCGCGCGGCGGCGCAGCTTTCGCGCAGACCGTTCAGCCACGCGCCGCGAAACGACGGGTCGGTCATGCGAAATTCCGTGGTGCACAGGCTTAAAAGCTCCACGCCGGTTTCATCCAGCGCGCGGCGCACGGCGGCAAAGTCGAAGCCGCGCCAGTCGTAGCCCTCGGCGGCGTCAAAGCCCAGCGCCTTCACGCGGCGCAGCGCGTCCGCGAAGTCCATTTTCGGGAAGAAGCAGGGAATCGGTACGCAAAGTCTCATGCTGGTTTCCTTTCGCCCTGGTTACAGGCTTTCCAGAAATTTGCCGATGCGGTGGGCGAGGAGGGCGTAGCCCGCGTCGTTGGGGTGCACGCCGTCGGGCGCGAGCCGCTCGCGGTTGCGCGCGTTCGTCGGCTGAATGCCGCTGACGGCGTACAGGTCGAGCACCGGCAGCGCGTAAGATTCCGCCACCCGGAGCAGGATTGTCCGGTAGGTGGACAGCGGCGCGATGTCCTCCGCCTTCACGTCGCCGCGCGGGCAGCCCTCGTTCCAGCGGTGCAGGGGCGTGAGGATGACGACGGGCTTGCCGACGTACATTTCCAGAAGGCCGTTCATCAGATAATGGCACGCGCCGGTGAACGTGTCCGGCGTGCGGTCGGCAAACGTGCCCAGCGGCGCGTCGCCGTGGCCGAAATCGTTGGTGCCGCCGAACACGACGACCGCGTCGGCGTTCGGATCCATCTTGGAGAAGCGGCGGCAGAAGTCCTGATCGTAGAGGGGATTGTCCGTCTCCGGATGCTGCTGACGGGCAATGCGCGTGCCGGAAATGCCGTAATTGTTCACAGCCTTCAGGCCGAATTCGCGCGCGAACACGTCGGTAAAGCGCGTTTCGAGGGACGACGCGCCCACGCCCTGCGTGATGCTGTCGCCAAGGAAGTTCACTGTTGCGCCCTTGAGAATCATGTGCATCTACTCGCTTTCTTTTGTCAGTTCATACATTAAAATTCCGGCGGCGACGGCGGCGTTTAAAGATTCCGCTCCGCCGCGCATCGGAATTTTCAGTTTTACGTCGGCCATGCGCTGCACCTCCGGGGATACGCCGCGCGCTTCGTTGCCGATGACGAGCACGAGCTTTTCGCCCGCTTTTGGCTGCGTGCGCGCGTACAGCGGCGCGCCGTCCAGCGCGGAAACGACGACGCGGAAGCCGTCCGCCTGCGCGCGGGAGAGCAGAAGCGGCATTTCGCCCGACACCGTGGGCACGCGGAAGCCGCTGCCCATGCTGGCGCGCTGCACCTTCGGCGACCATGGGTCGGCGCAGCCCGCGCCCAACAGAAGCGCGTCAAAGCCCGCCGCGTCCGCCGTGCGCCAGATCGTGCCGAGGTTCCCGGGATCCTGCACGCCGTCCAGCGCCACAAGCCTGCGCGCGCCGGTGGGAAGGGACGTGCGGCGCGGCATGGTGAACGACGCGCACACGCCCTGCGGCGTCTTTGTATCGCAGGCGGCTTCGATGGCGGCGCGCACGGCCAGACGAACGACGGCGCCCGCGCGCGCAAGCTCGTCCGTAAGCGCGCTTTCCTCCTCGGCCAGCGCTTCGGCGGGCTTCAGGCCGCAAGCCAGCGCTTCGCGAAGCATGACCTCGCCCTCCACCAGAAACAGGCCGCTTTCCTGCCGCGCCTTCGCCTCGCGCAGCGCCTTCAGGCGCTTGACCACCGGGTTGGAAGCGCTGGTAATTCGTTCCATGAGCATGCCCTCCGAAAGGCTGCGCGCCCGCGCGAAGCTGTGCGGACGCTTACGGCGCCAGCGCGCAATTCGGCGGCGCGTCGGGCGATGTCTTTTCCGCCGAAATCTGCATCGGACGAAAAACCATTCGCCGGGCGACCACCTCATTTGTGCGGCGTTACCTTAACAGCATTGTTGGTTTCCGGTCGAAAGCCGGTTCTTGAACATTAACACATCATCGATTATAATACAAGCAGAGCTGTGAAAATTCTCGCCCCGCAAAGCGGATTTCCGCCCCGGGCGACGGATGCAGACAAAGGAGGAGAATCCATCCATGAAGCGCATCGGCGTATTGACTTCCGGTGGCGACGCGCCCGGCATGAATGCCGCGATTCGCGCTGTCGTTCGCACGGCGCTGAGCAATCAGATGTCCGTGGTTGGTTTTAAGCGCGGCTATAACGGCCTGCTGATGAAGTCCCTGACTACCGAGGACGATTACGTTGAAATGAATTCCCGCAGCGTGTCCGGCATCATCCACAAGGGCGGCACGATGCTGATGACCGCCCGCTGCCTGGATTTCCTCGAGGAATCCGTGCAGAAGGAAGCCGTGCGCAACCTTCGCGCGCTGGGCATTGAGGGTCAGGTTGCGCAGCATATCCACCCACAGGCTGCGGTCTACCTGCACCACGCACCCCGCGCTGATGACACGCGGCACGGGCGTACTTGTGTGCATCGGCGGAAACGGAACCTATGCCGGCGCGCGCGCGCTCAACAATCTGGGCATGCCCACGATCGGCGTTCCCGGCACGATTGATAACGACCTGAATTATACCGAGTTCACCATCGGCTTCGACACCGCGCTGAACACGGCCGTCGAGGCGGTCAACCGCATCCGCGATACTGGCGACGCGCACGAGCGCGCGTCCATCGTCACCGTGATGGGCCGCCACTGCGGCGACATTGCCGTACATACCGCCGTGGCCTGCGGCGCGGAAATGGCGATCATTCCCGAGGTGCCGTGGACGCTGGAAGAGGTGGCCGACACCGTGCACAAGGGCGTAATCAGCGGCAAGCGCTCGATGATTCTGATCTTCGCCGAGGGTGCGCAGGATTCGCTGAAGACGGATCTGAAGGCACTCAAGAAGGAGTATCCCAAGCTGCACATTACCCGCGAGCACATGACCAGCAGCCAGTACGCCGAGGTCATTGAGGAGCTGAGCGGCCACGAGACGCGCGCGACCGTGCTGGGCTACACGCAGCGCGGCGGCAGCCCCACCGCCAACGACCGAATTCTGGCTACGCGCACCGGCGCGCACGCCGTCGAGCTTCTGAAAAACGACATTGGCGGCCGCGCCGTGGGCATCAAGGGCAACAAGATCATGGACGTCTCCCTCGACGAAGCGCTGTCGCCCATGGTCTTTGACCGCGAGTATTACGATCTCGTGGATCTCACCGGCTACGTCCGATGAACAGAGAAACGATTTTCATTACCGGCGTCGGGTCGGAAATGCAGGGCGTCGGCCGTCTTTCGGACGGCCGCGCCGTTTTCGTACCCTTCGCGATTCCCGGCGAGACGGTGGACGTGCAGATTGAAGCCGAAAAGGAGCGCTTCTGCACGGCGCGTCTGCTGGACGTGCGGGAGCCGTCGCCCGACCGCGTGGTACCGGTCTGCCCGCATTATGGCGTGTGCGGCGGCTGTCAGACGCAGCATATCGCCTACGCGCGCGCGCTTTCGCTCAAGCGCCAGAAGGTCGTGGACGCGCTTTCGCGTCTGGGCGGCGTGGACGCGCCTGAGGCAGGGGAGACGCTCGCGTCGCCGGAAACGCTGGGCTATCGCAACAAGGCGGAGTTCGCGTTTGACGGCGAAAAGGCGGGCGTGTGCGAGGGCGGCACGCATCGAGTGATCGACATTGCGGAATGCCCGATTCAGACGGAGGGCGCGAACCGCGTGCTCGCCTTTGTGCGCGCGCGGCGCGGAAGCCTGCCGCTGAAGAACCTCGTCGTGCGCACGAACGCGGCGGGCGAGATGATGGTCACGCTGTCGCTGTACGCCCGCGCCGACGCGTCCCGGCTGGCCCGCGCGATCATGGCGGAACTTCCAATGGTTCGCAGCGTGTACGCGTGCGAGCTTTCGCGCCGTCCCGCGCATGCGCTGGACGGTCTTTGCCGCAGACTGGCCGGAGCCGAAATCCTTTCCGAAACGCTGGACGGCCTGCGCTTTTCGGTCTCCCCGCAATCCTTTTTCCAGGTCAATCGCCCGCAGGCGGAGCGCTTATATAAGGAAGCGTTGGCGCTGGCCGAGCTGAAGCCCGGCGACCGCGTGTGCGACGTATACTGCGGCGCGGGCACGATCACGCTCTTCGCCGCGCGTACGTGCGCGAACGCGACGGGCATCGAAATCGTCGCGCCCGCCGTGGTCGACGCGCGCAAAAACGCCGAAGTCAACCATCTCGCGGGCAAAACTCGCTTCCTCGAGGGCGACGCCGCGGCGTTGTATCCAAGGCTTCAAAAGAAGGAGCACTTCGACGCGGTCATCGTCGACCCGCCCCGCAAGGGTCTCGACGCGCCCGTCGTGCGCGCCCTGTGCGAATCCCCCGCGCCAAAATTCGTTTACGTCTCCTGTAATCCCGCCACCCTCGCCCGCGATCTCAAGCTGCTCGCCCCCGCCTATCGCCTTGCCTTCGCCCGCCCCGTCGATATGTTTCCCCAGACCGGACATGTCGAGACGGTTTGTTTATTGTCCAGACTCAACACGAAGTAACATATCGAGATTGATCTGGATATGGATGAGGCGGATTTGACTGATGCAGATAAGAAAGCGACTCATCAAGGATTATGTGCTGGAGTATAACGGTTTGAGAGTCAGTAGTCTGTATATTGCACAGGTAAAGCAGAAATGAGGTATCATTGAGCGTGGGAGCTACAATAAACCGAAGTTCAAGGATGCGAAGGGGCTGCAATGTCTTCTGCTATATTATTAAAGAAGAAGCAATTGAGGAAGCTGAGGCCTCAAGGGGGGATATGTGACGCATTTAATATTAAATGGAGCGGATTTGTGGAGTTACTTGCTGACTTAATCAACAAGTATGCGGTGATTCGGGATATTAAAAATCTTCCGGAGCTGTTGACTTATTTGGATGGCAATGAAAAAGAAAATGTAGATGATGCCGAACTTTTTGCGGAAAGTATTGAAAAAACAGAAATTGCATGATATAATATCTGTGTGACAAGTGTCCAACTCCACATTGAGATATCAATCAGTGTGGGAATTACATAAACGAAGAAAATTCCGACGCTACGGAGGAAAGCGGATAATGAAAAACAATTTTATTACATTAGTTAATCAAATAGATGACGTTAGAAGGCTGGCGCATGAGGAGCATGTAAGAGGTTTTCTTGAATCGGATTTTGTCATATATGATGTTCCAGAATTTATTAGTTGGAAACAGAAAGTATTTCTGGAGTTGCAGAAAATAAATAAACACGATGCATTCATCAATAATGTTATTACAATTGTGGGCAGATTCGATGGATATACAGACAAGAAACAGTTCGATGAATTGTCAGGAGCTCTACGAGCAATTGCGGATAATCTTGATTATTACTACGAGGATAGTTTAAACGTGTCAATAGAAGCAAAACCAAAGATGATTTTTATTAGTCATTCGATCAAAGATGTTGAATATGTAGCCGCGTTTGTTGAGCTTTTGGAGACTCTTGGACTGAGAGAAGATGAGATTGTCTGCTCTTCTATTCCACCATATTGTATTCCACTGAATGGCAAGGTGTATGAATGGCTTGTGGATAAATTCCATAACTGTGAACTGCATGTAATGTATATGCTGTCGCATAATTACTATAATAGTGCGGCAAGTTTGAATGAAATGGGCGCGGCATGGGCAATGAAACAAAAATGGAGCGCTATCTTGTTGCCTGGTTTTGATTTCGGAGAGATTTCTGGTTGTATTGATAAAAGTCAAATAGGTATAAAACTTGATGATTCTGATGTTACAACGCTTAAATATAGGCTTGGCGAATTAAGAGAAATGCTCACTGCAGAGTTTGGACTGCGTAGTATGTCTTCGACAATTTGGGAACGAAAAAGAGATGATTTTTTGAATAAAATAGTGAGTTTAAGCCATAGCCGAGACTCTGAAAATAACCTTATACAGGATATCATTAAAGTGCAAGACGCAAGAAAGCTGGACAATTAAATATCAATGGATGCTTGTATTATGTTAGTGTATGCGGCGGATGATCTCAATGGCCAAATTTTACGATGTACGGTTCTTAGTGGAACGTCAATTTCTACGAATAAAGTCAGCTTCATAAAGTTAGGGACGGCAAGAGAAGTGGCAAGATGGACATCGGCACTTGATGAGCTGTTTAACCAAGGGTACGTGAGTTGTGAGGGACGTGGAGAGATTTTCGTAGTTACAAATGCTGGTTATGTAGTTGCTGATCGGGTAAAAGAGGAACTTAAGATCGACACAACACGTGATTTAGAAGAATATATTCATGATTGACAGAGGAAGGTATGGAAATAAGCATGGACAACGATACACATGTCGAGACGGCGTGCCTGTTAACCCGCCATTAGGAGGATGCCGATTTGATTCTGCTCCATATGAGCGATACCCTGAAGGTCGGAGACACGATGGTGCCAGATTATTAAGAAGAACAGCAGCCCTGTGGAACCCTTCGTGAAGGCGCTGAACGGCAGCGTTGAGCTTTTTCAAATGCTTCTGCTGAAGGCGGAGTACGTCGGCAGCGTTCTGGCAAAATACGGGCTGGCGGGAATGCCGACGCACGAGATCAAGTGGGGAACGGAGAGCATTTTTGAATATGTCCGGCGCAAGGACTTCCCTGCTCTTTGCGGCAGAATGAGCAGCAACTTCTTTTATGATAAATTGGAGCTCTGCAAAAAGCTGTACGAGGAAGATTGGGGAAGCGCGCCCAAAGCAAAACCCCCATCCTCGAAATCCTGTGCGATGGCGCTGCTGCGGTGGTAAGGGAGCGGCCGTTCCGGTAAAGGCGGCGCGAAGCGGAATTATTTAAGGCATCACCGCACAATTCGGCGGCGCGTCGGGCGAAGTCTTTTCCGCCATCTGCGGCATGCAAATTCCTCGATTTACCTCCAGTAAACCTTCGAAATTTGCATTTGCATCTGACGAAAAATCCATTCGCCGGACGACCACCTCATTTGTGCGGCGCTGCCTAAAACGAAGAAACACGGTGCGACAAAACGTCGAACGTGTTTCGGGTTATTTTTAGGGAAAATTTCGGTTAGCGCCAATTAGGGTCCTTGACATACATGGGGAAAAGCGGTAAAATAATGATGATTCTAAAAAATGGGGAAGTACATTCTTCCTAAGGGAATCCACGGGAAGACGGTTATACGGAAGACAGCTTATCGGACGGCGTACACGACTGAGAGCAGCGGTGCGGCGGAGGGTGAGACATACGTAAGGAAGCAACGAAGCCGAGGAGGCCGATTCGCAAAAATCGGCTGAAGGATCGGAGGGCGGAGCTATGGACGTTTTCACGCGGGAGAAGGGCTGGCAGCCGGGCGCGGAGGAAGGCGAGGAGGATCAGATGGCTTATGGCTGTCTGTTCTGCATGACCGGAAGGGAAGAGCAGGTCGCCGCGCGCATCCGGGACGGGTATCCGGCGTACCGAGCCGTGAGTCTGCGTAAGATGCGGTATCGAACGAGCCATGGTCAGCGAACCAGCGAGGTGGTTCAGCTGCTTCCAAGCTATGTCTTTCTGAAGGCGCCCGCGGAGGCGAATCCGTTTCGAGAGCTTCCCAAGAACGACGTTATACGGATTCTGACGACGGGCGACGGCGAATGGCGGCTGCGGGACGGAGACAGGCGCTTCGCGCAATGGGTTTTTCGGTACGACGGGCTGCTCGATTTTTCAAAGGCGTATCGCGAGGGCGAGCGCATCCGCATCATCAGCGGGCCGCTCAAGGATATGGAAGGCAAAATTCTGCGCGTGGACAAGCGCGGGCGCAGTGGACAGGTTACGCTGGAATTCAACGGAAGAACGATTCCGATCTGGCTTGGCTTTGAACTGATTGACCTTGTGTGAACGGGAGGACGCTTCGGCTTTGAAGGAAGGGCGGCGAAACCGGTATCGGCGCGGCGGAAGACGGCCGTCGGGCGTTCGAATCGCGTTGATTCTGCTCGGGCTGGCGGTCGTATACGCGGGCATTCTGCTGGGCGTTCGAGCCGTCGGAAACCGGCTCGAGGGGCAGGACGCGGTGGAAGCCGTCGGCTCGCTGGAAGGGCGCTTTGATTCGGATATACTCACAACGCAATACGCAAACCGGACGTGGACGTACCGAAAGCGGGATCTGACGAACATCCTGCTGCTCGGCGTGGACTGGACGGAGACGGAGGACGCCGTGTCCGGACGCTATGCTGGACAGGCGGATTTTCTGTATCTGATTACGCTCGATAAGAAGAATCGAACCATTCTGACATTGCAGCTCGACCGCGACACGATCACGGACATCCGCATCTTTGGCCCGTTCGGCGATTACACGGGCATTCGGACGACGCAGCTGTGTCTTTCGCATGCCTACGGCGACACGCCCGAACAGAACAATGAAAATACCGTGTGGGCAGTGGAACGTCTGCTCGGCGGAATTCCCGTGGACGCGTGCGTGGCGCTGGATATGGGCGCGATCGACGCGCTGAACGAAGCGCTGGGCGGCGTGACGGTCACGCTGGAGGAGGATTTCTCCCGTCTGGACGCGCAGATGACGAAGGGCGCGACGGTTACGCTCAGGGGCGAACAGGCGGAGCTGTTTGTTCGCGGCCGCATGAACGTGGGCGACGGGAAGAACGCGTCGCGCATGCGGCGGCAGCGGGCATTCATTCAGGCAGCGACGGAGAAAATCGCGCAGGGACTGAACGAGGACGTGGAGTTTGCCGACCGGCTTCTCGACGCGCTCTCCGCGCACATGACCGCAGACGTGGAGCGCGGCTGGCTGATCAACAAGGCGTATGAAAGCCGTGCGTACCGGCGTTCGAACACGATGACCCTCGCCGGAGATTACGCGGTGGGCGAGGACGGGTTCATGGAATTCCACGCGGACGAAGAGTCGCTGGGCGAGCTTTTAGCGGCGAATTACTTTGAATAACCGGGCGGTTCGAAGCCGTCCTGACATAGAAGGGGAGAAAGAACGTGACGAAACGCATTCTCGAAATCATGCTCATACTGATGCTGGTGGCAGGAAGCGCATCGGCCGCCATTTACACGGATGTATCCGGCACGCCCACGCAGGACGTGGCGGTTCAGCTGAACGCCGCATGGAGAGACGAGGCGGCGACGGCGTATGATCTGGCGGTTCTGCCCGTGGATCAGCTGGCGATGGACAAGGTTACCGATGCGTACACCTTCGTATATGAAGAGGAGAACCGACCGGTGCGATGGTATCCCGAGGAGACGCAGCGCGCCATCGAGGCGATGATCACCGTCGACCCGGACAGCCTGTATCTGACGGAGTTCATGCGGCTTCACGCGGCGCAGGCGCAGCCCGCGGCGGCGCTGGACGCGGTTATGCGGCTGGAAATCGACTATTACCCGGGACAGCTGACGGTGGTCGTGCTGGGCGATACGTCCGACCCGGAGAACATCGTGTGGACGCCGGTGGAATCGCGCGTGACGGAGATCGGCAAGCTGGAATTCGAGGTTCCGCAGGAACTGATGGAAGCGCTGCAGGGCGAGGACGTGCTGTTCACGCTGCTGGTGATTCGCCCGGGCGACAGCCGCGTGATCGTCGTTCCGGAAACGACCACGATTCCCAGCGTGCTGCCCAGCAAAACGGCTGAGGATGAGACGCATATAAAGAAGACCATTCGCAAGGACGGCACGCCGTGGCCGGACGATTTCGAGCTTCTGATCGTGCCGGAGACGGACGCGATCGCGCAGGAGCTGGCGCGAATTCGCGAGCGGCTCGCGGCGCAGATGACGATTCTGAGCTGGCTGCCCGACGACAAGGCGGAAGAGGTGCGCTGCCTGCTGGGCGACGCGGCGGATTCGCTGATCGTTTCGGAGTACGTGTCGCTTCAGACACGCGACTATCGCGAAACCTCCGGCGACGCGGTGGGCACCTTCGCGTTCGCCACGCCGTTCAAGGCCGGGGAAACCGTGATTACCGCGCTGGGCATGCCGCTTGAGGAAGCCGCGGAGGGCGAAACGCAGATGCGCTGGCTCGTGCAGCGCGCGGTCGTGCGCGAGAACGGCGATGTGGACGTGGTATTCGATCAGCTCGGTCTGACGCAGATGGACGCGGAAACGGCGCTTCTGCTGGTGCTGAGCGAGCCGTACGCCGGGGAGTAAACCAATCAAGAATCGGGGGGCGCATGGCGGAGGATGATCCGCCCTGTACCCGGAAGCGCGCCCCGGGAAGGCTGACCATATGAGATACGATCAGGACGAAACGAACGGTAAGGTGAACGCGGAGCCGAGAAACGCCGAAGCGGAGCTGTTCGCGGAGATATTGAACCGTCTGGACGAAAAGAAGGACGGCTCAAAGGACGCGCAGCCGGGGAATCAGCCGCAGTCTGCGAAGACCATTGACCTTGTGGAGCTGTTTTACTACATGCTCTCCAAGCTTCATTACATCCTTCTGGGCATGCTTATTGGCGCGCTGCTGCTGGGCGTGTACGCGTCCCGCCGGGTCACGCCGATTTACACGGCGACCTCAAAGCTCTACATCATGGGCACGACCGGCTCCAGCATCATTGCCGATTTGCAGATCGGCACCGTGCTGACGATGGACTATCAGGAAGTATTCAAGACATGGGAAGTTCACCAGATGGTGAACGATGAGCTGGGCACGAACTACAGCTACTCCATGCTGCAGAGCATGGTGAGTGTGGCAAACCCGGAGGACACGCGCATCCTGTACATCACCGCGCGGCATCCGGATGCGCAGATGGCGGCGGACATTGCCAACGCCTACGCGACCGCCGCGAAGAAGTTCATCACGCAGACGATGAACACCGACGAGCCCAGCACCTTCTCCATCGCGCTGGTGCCCGGCGTGGCCAGCAGCACGAGCATTACCGGCTACGTGATTCGCGGCATCCTGCTGGGAACCGTGCTGGTGGGCGGCGCGCTGGTGCTGTGGTTCCTGCTGGATAACCGCCCCAAGTCGCCGGATGATCTGATGCGCGTCGCCGGGGTTCCCACACTGGCCGTCATCCCCAGAAATTCGCAGTTTCCCGGCTCCAGGCTGCACGGAAGGAGGTCGGGCAGGAAATGAAACAGCTGAAAATCGGCCGCTTTCCGGCCCTGGACTATGCGTGTAGCGAGGCGCTGAACACGCTTTGCACCAATCTTTCCTACTGCGGCCGCGAGGTTCGCAGCATTCTGTTTACCAGTCGCTATGAGCAGGAGGGCAAGTCCGGCATCGCCATGAACGTGATGCGCACGCTGGCGGGCTACGGCAAGCGCGTGCTGCTGGTGGACGCCGACCTGCGCTGCTCGACGCTGGCGCGGCGCTATCGCTTTACCTACGCGCAGCGCGAAAACGCCGGACTGGCGCAGCACCTTGCCGGTATGTGTGAATTGCAGGACGTGGTTTACCGCACGAACCTGCCGGGCGCGTTTATTCTTCCCGCCGGGCACGAGGTGCTGAACTCCATGCAGCTGCTGGCGTCCTATCGCTACGGCGAGATGATGGACGCGCTGCGCGACGAGTTTGACATTGTGCTGGTGGACTCTCCGCCGGCCGGGCTGATCGTGGACGCGATCGAGATCGCGCGCTACTGCGACGGCGCGGTGATTGTGGTGGAGTACAACCGCGGGCGCGTGCAGGACGTTGCCGACGTGGCCGCCAACCTCGCCAAGACCGGCTGCAAGGTGCTGGGCGCGGTGATGAACGGCGTGAACCTGAAGTCGTTCCGGAACCGCAAGTACTATTACCGTTCCGAGCGCTATTCCGCGTACTACCACCACTATGGCGGCACGGACGCGCACGCCGAGCCGGAAGCGAAGGACAAATGAGTCCGCACGGCTTCGCGGACATTCATCAGCACGTGCTGTGGGGGCTGGACGACGGCCCCGCCACGCGAAAGCAGATGCACGCGCTGCTCCGGCAGAATGTGGAGAACGGCGTGCGGCTGGTGTACGCAACGGCGCATGCCGCGCCCGGGCTTCGGCGGTTCAATGCGGAACTGTATCGGGAGCGCCTGAAGGAAGCGAACGCGTACTGTCGGAAGCGCGATTGGCCGCTTCGCATACTGTCGGGGTGTGAGATGTATTATTCTCCGGCGGCGGTGGACGCGCTTCTGGAAGGCAGGATTCCCACGCTGGGCGGCTCGCTCTATGTGCTGATTGAGTTTTCAGAGGACGTGTCGGCCGCGCGCATCGGCAAGGCGGCGAACAACCTGTATCGCGCCGGGTATCGGCCGATTCTGGCGCACGCGGAGCGGTATCGGTGCCTTGTGCGTTCGCCCGCGAGGGCCATGGCGGTGCGGGACGAGTTTGGATTGCTTTTGCAGATAAACTGCGAGACCGTGCTGCGCCCGCGGGGCTTCTTCCGGCGGCGCTTCGTGCGGACGCTGCTTCGGGAGCAGGCCGTGGACGTGCTGGCCTCGGACGCGCACGACGCGTCGCGCCGGCCGGTTCAGATGAGGAACGCATATCGGAAAATCGCTCGGGAGTACGACGCACGCTACGCGAAACGACTGGTTCACTTGGGCTGGCGGATATCCAAGCTGGGAAGGGCAGACAGAGTGTGATGGCGGCGGAGGAACGAATTCTCTCTATAGCCCAGTGGCGCGAACTGGCGCGGCAGGGAGTGGTGCTCCCCATGCGCATTCCCTTAGACGGCGACAGTATGCGTCCGCTGATTCGCCGGGGAATGGACAGGGTAACCTTCGTCCCGTTGGACAGGCCGCTCAAGCGCGGCGATGTGGTGCTCTTTGAATATCCTGCCGGGCGATATGTGGCGCATCGCATATTCCGCATATCGTCTGAACAGATGAAGACGCTGGGCGATCACTGCTGGAACCCGGAGCCCTGGCTGCCGGTTTCCGCCGCACTGGGGTTGGCGATTCAGGTGGAACGGGGACGGCTGAAAATCCCGCTGGACTGCCCCTTCATGCGCGCCCTCGGGCGCATATGGATGGCGCTGCTCCCCCTGTGGCGAGGCTACTGGAAAGCGCGTGCGCTGGCGGGAAGAATACTGCGGAAGGTTGGATGGAGGAGGTGAGGCCTACGAGCAACAAACAATCCGGTCTGCTGGCATTGCTGGACGAGCTGGAAAAGCAGGGGGCGGACAATGCGGAGATCACCCTGCGAATGCAGCACTATCTCAATGCCATTGCTCGAACGCGAGGTCTCCCACTTCATGGAACCTTCGAGCTGACCCCGCTTTGCAACCTGAATTGCAGGATGTGTTACGTTCATTTGACGGAAACGCAGCTTGCCCAAACTCGGAAGCGGCTCCTGACGGTTCAGCAATGGAAGCGAATCATGGAACAGGCTGTTGATGCAGGCATGATCAGCGCGATGTTCACCGGCGGTGAAGTACTCACCTATCCCGGCTTTGACGAATTGTACCTGTTCTTACAGGATCGCGGCGTGACCGTCAACATCAAATCCAACGGCATACTGATGACGCAGGAGCGGGTGGAATTCTTCAAGCGCAATCCCACCGGCGGCATTCAGATTACGCTCTACGGCTCGGATGACGACTCCTATGAGGAAAACGCGGGAGTTCGCTGCTTTGAAGCGGCGATATCCGGTATACGGCGCGTAAAGGAGGCTGGGCTTCCTTTGGAGGTTTGTATCACCCCCACCAAGCTCGCGATGAAGAATATGGAGGCACTGCTTGCGCTGGCAGATTCGCTGGATGTTCCCGTCGGGATATCCTTTGGCCTATTTCCTGCGCGGGAGGAAACGGGACGCGACACAGACCCGTTGCAGCTGTCGCTGGACGAATACGTGCAAATCTATAAAATGAGGGCGCGCATGAAGAATCTAAAGCTCACCCCCATATGTGAGCAGGATATTCCGTGGCCGGAAGGCGAAGATGCGCCCGCGCGGGGGCTTCCCTGCGGCGGGGGCAGAAGCTCCTTCGCAGTGCATTGGAACGGCACGATGCACCCCTGCCTGTCCCTGAATTCGATTTGCACGGACGTACTGTCCATGCCCTTTGAGGAAGCGTGGCGCACGGTTCACGCCGCCGCCGCAAGTTATCCCTTTCCCGGAAAATGCATCGGTTGCGAATACCGGGGCGTATGCACTCCCTGCGTACTGCACCATGAGGCGGCTGTCCCGCCCGGACAACACAACCCTGCCCTCTGCGTGCGTGCGAAGCGTATGATTGCCGAGGGACTGACCACATTCAAACCCCAAACCATAATTGAAATGGAGGAAGCAAGATGAAGAGGAAGTATGGAAAACCCGTCGCGAAGAAGGTAACCTTCAACTTTGAGCAGGTCGTTGCCCAGAGCGCGCAGTGCGGCTCTGGCATCGTGTTGACACATCAGCCGGGCACCGAGTGTATGAATATGACACCAGATAAGCAATTTGGGGTTTTGTCTGCTGCTTGGTCTCCCGACCCCAATGTATGCGGATTTCAGAAATACCCTGTCGCATAATTGCCAGTGCTGACCAGTGTATTTGCTCGTATTGCCGGGCTGAGGGTAGCATTTGGCAACTTTCCGGCGGCGTGGAATGGATTTTTGACGGACACGGGTGCGCAACCACCGGACGTGCGGTTTGAGACTGTCCCAGTCCTCCTCTCCGCCCAGGCGGAGCGGCGGTTTTCATGGAACGATCTGTTTCGTTCGTTGAAAAAAAAGGTTGAATGCTACGATCTGCCGGACGGACAGCGGCTCCTCTGCAACCTCGGCGACCCGACCATTCTTCCGGTTTGCTGCTCGGCGGATTACAGCCGGGTGCAGGTCATTTGCCCGGATGACACGCTTCTTGCCAACGCCGACGCCCTTGACCTCCTCCGCATCCCCATCGAGTGCCGCTTTATCCATGAATCCATCGTCTCCCTTCACGCCGCGTGCGTAGAGGAGGGCTCCTGCGCGGTCTGCTTTACTGGCGATTCGGGCGTGGGCAAATCCACCCGGGCGAAAACCTGGGTGGACGCCCTCGGCGCGGAATTCATCAGCGGCGACCGCCCCGCTGTTCGGCTGGAGAAAAGCGGGAGCGTCGCCTGCGGCGTGCCGTGGGACGGCAAGGAGCAGATTTTCCGCAACGTGGAGCGCCCGCTCAGAGCTATTTTAGAGGTGCGCCGCGCGCCGTTTACGCGCCTGCGCCGTCTGTCCGCCGAACAGGCGTACCGCGTGCTGGTGCGCCAGTGCTTCATCCCCATGTGGGATCCGGATACCGCCGCGCTGGCGATGGTCAATGTGAAGCGGCTGTGCCGCATCACGCCCGTCTACCGCCTCTTCTGCGGCCCGGACGCGGAGGCCGCCCGGGAGACGCGGCGCATACTCTTCGACTGCCCCGAGGAAATACAGGAGGAATTGCCCGACATGAAGATCAGGGAAGGGTTCGTTCTGCGCAATGTCGCGGACGAGCATATGGTGATGCCCACGGGCGAGAACGTGGGCAAGTTCGGCGGAGCCGTGGTGCTCAGCGACGTGGCGGCGTTCGCCTTTGAACAGCTCAGGCGCCCGGTGTCCCGGGAGGATCTGCTCTCGCTGATTCTTGCCGAATACGACGTGGACGCGGAAACCGCCACCGCCGATCTGGACGCGCTGCTCGCCCAGTTCCGCGAGATGAATCTGTTGGAGGACTGACGGCGGATGAAGCCGCTGCTGCGGGAAATCTGGCGAAGCGACCGCAGGGGATTTCTGACCATTCTGGGCTGGAACATCCTCGTGTCGCTGCTGGGCGGGATCGGCATTGTGATGCTGATTCCGCTGCTCAATCAGCTTGAAATCGGGTCGGGAGGATATCTGCCCGATTTTTTGCTTGCCCTGCCCTACGGCTGGCGCGTGGCCGCGCTGCTGGCGGCGTATGTGGCGCTGGTGACGGTGAAGGCGCTGCTTTCGCGGGCGCTTTCGATTCGCGAGAGCGATTTCATTGAGGAAACGGGGCGGCGGCTGCGCGAAAGGCTGTATCAGGCGGTTTCCGGCGCGAGCTGGGAGAGCCTGACCGCGCGCAAGGACACGGACACGATCAACCTGTTCACGTCCCAGTGCGGGCAGGTGAGCTACGGCATCAGCGAGGTGATTCACCTGCTGGCCAGTCTTGTGTCCGCCGGGGTGCAGCTGGCCATCGCGCTTCTGATGAGCGTGCCGGTTACGGCGCTGGTGTGCGCGCTGGGGGCGTGCATGCTGGCGATTTTCCGCCCGCTGCGGAAGAAGTCCCGCGATTACGGGGACGAGATGATCGGCATCGGTCGCGAGTTTTACGCGGAGCTGCAAAATCAGCTTGCGAGCATCAAGGAGGTTCGCGCCTACGGCGTGGAGCGCGAGCACGAGGCGCGGTTTGAAAAGATCAGCGCGTCGTTCAAGTCGGCGCGGATGCGGTATGTGCGGCTGTGCTCGGTGCCGGGCGTGGTGTATTCCGTGGCCGCGTCGCTGCTGATTGCGGGCGTGTATCTGGTGTGCACGCTGGGGCTGCGCGTGGAGACCGACCGGCTGGTGATACTTGTGTATGTGTTCGCGCGGCTCTGGCCGGTGTTTTCGGGCTTTCAGGGGCGGATTCAGGGCATTAACAGCTGTGTGCCCGCCTATGAAAAGCTGACCGACGCGCTTTCGGACCTGCGTCCGGAGCACATGCCGGAGGAGCGCACGGGCGCGGATTTTTCGAAATGGCAGGAGGCTTCGTTTTCGCATGTGCGCTTTTCCTATCGGGATTCCGAGGAGGAAACGCTGCGGGACGTGAGCTTTTCACTTCGGCGCGGGGAGATTCTGGCGCTGCTTGGCCGCAACGGCGCGGGGAAGACGACGGCGGTCAATCTGCTGCTGGGATTCCTGCTTCCGAAGAAGGGCGAGATTCTCGTGGACGGCGAGCCGCTGACGGAGGAAAATCTTCGCGCGTGGCGCAGGCAGGCGGGATATGTGCCGCAGGATCCGCTGATTCTGAACGCGTCCGTGCGCGAGAATCTGACGCGGTTTCACCCCGGCGTGACGGACGAAGCGCTGATTTCCGCTTTGAAGGCGGCGATGGCGTGGGAGTTCGTCTCGAAGCTGCCGGAGGGACTGGACACGAAGCTGGGCGACCGGGGGATTCGGCTTTCCGGCGGCGAGCGGCAGCGCATCGTGCTGGCGCGCGTGCTGCTGGGGCGGCCGAGCCTGATCATTCTGGACGAGGCGACAAGCGCGCTGGACTACGAGAGCGAAATGGCGTTCCGCAAGGTGATTCAGAGCATGAGCGGAAACGCGGCCGTGGTGCTGATTGCGCACCGGCTGGCGACCGTTCGCATGGCGAGCCGCGCGGTCGTGCTCGAGGGCGGCGAGGTTGTGGAGCAGGGCGCGATCGACGCGCTCGTCGCCCGCGAGGGCGGGTATCTGGCTGGTATGGTGGCACTGGAATAGGCGTTTACAAGGGAAAATTGCGGGGGAGAGAGTTGCATGCAGACGTCTCGGAGGACGGGCAGCCTGTATCATGATGTCGGGCTGCGGCTGCTGAAGCTGTTGAATGTTATTCTGGTTACGCTCCCGTTTGCCGGCTGTTAGTTCTTCTACTATTCACAGCGGGTGATTCTTGCGCCGTCGCCGATGCGCAGCGCGAGCATGATGGCCGTGTTTGTTGTGCTCTTCTGCTATTTCGGGCGCGTGTACGACGTTTCCCTGATTTCCACCAAGCGGATTTCGAAGCTTTTTTGCAGTCAGCTGCTGAGCGTGCTGATGGGCGACGCGTTCATGTTCGTCGTGCTGTGGCTGATGAGCGGGAGCTTCCCGAATCTGCTTCCGGCGGTCGCAGCACTGGTCGTGCAGCTGCTGATGAGCCTTTTGTGGTGCAAATATGCGCACATATGGTATTTCAACACTTTGGGGGACAGCGGACGGCGATTGTTTACGACGTTCGCCGCGGCGTTGAGGATTTGATCGGCCGGTATGGGCTGAATCAGAAATTCGACGTGAAGCTCACCTGCATGGTGGAAGCGTGTCTGGGGCAGGGCATGCGCATGCTGAAGGGCATGGAGGTCGTGTTCCTGTGCGGTATTCACAGCCATGACCGGAACCGCATTCTGAAGTATTGCGTGGCGAACGACATCAGCGCATATGCCATTCCGCGCATCGGCGACGTTCTGATGAGCGGCGCGAAGCGGATGCACATGTTCCATTTGCCGATGCTGCGTGTCGGGCGGTGCCATCCGTCGCCGGAATACGCGCTGGTCAAGCGGCTGTTTGACATCGTGAGCAGCGCGGCGGTGATTCTTGTGACCAGCCCGCTGATGATCGGCGTGGCCATCGCGATTAAGGCGCAGGATGGAGGGCCGGTCTTCTATCGCCAGACGAGACTGACGAAGGACGGGCGCGAGTTTGAGATTCTGAATGTTCGGTGCATGGGAATAGCAGGGTATTCTGCACGAAATTCCTGCGCGATTGCGGCGTAAATGACAGCAGTATGCACAATGACTGGACACATTTCGGACATCAGACATCAAAATCGCT
>ENA-OUQC01000703-OUQC01000703.1-human-gut-metagenome-genome-assembly--contig:-NODE-703-length-21992-cov-14.000866_pt1 | contig 21992 bp, 15 predicted proteins | sample MGYA00237942_ERZ548815 | MGnify/ENA primary metagenome ERZ548815 (study PRJEB26490, sample SAMN05194722) | human gut metagenome | biome: terrestrial biome; feature: human-associated habitat; material... | reverse complement strand
TGATTATAAGCCATACAACCTCATTTTGGAAAAGATCGCAGAAGCAGTTCATAGTATTTTCCTTTCGTCGTATATTTTAGCGAACCTTTCGGTTCAATCCGGAGCTTTCCGGCTCCAATATAATTGTATGACCGCAGGCAGCATTGTGTGCAAAGAACAGTTTCGGCGTCTCTCCCGCCCGCCGCGGCATATTATAAGATTATGTTGCAAAACAAAACATAATATGGTACAATTATCCTGCAAAAACATAAACGGCACGGGCATTGTAAATTGATACGCTCTTTGTTCTGAAATTTTTATTCGGAACAGAGCGCCGAAACGCTGAAGCCCGAAAACACATTACAAAGCGGAGGAAATACCATGAAAAAACTGACAGCGGTGCTGCTTGCGCTCATCTGCGTTTTCACACTTGCAGCCTGCGGCAAAACAGCCGAGAAAAAAGAGTTTGCCCCCGGAAAAGTTGACGGCAATGTTTATAAAAACGAATTCGCGGGCATAAAGCTTGAGGCAGGCAGCAGCTGGACATTTGCAACGGACGATGAGGTGTCTGAGTTTGCGTCTGAGCAGGCTGACGGCAGCGACGGCACGGACGACGGAACGGTATACGACGCAATGCTGTCTAACGACGCTTCCGGCGCGAATATCATCATCATGTACCAAAGTATAACGAAGCTTTTCGGCGGAAAGCTGTATTCCGCGGAAGAATACGCCGATGTACTGGCGGAGGGGCTTGAAAGCAATGCGGATGTAGGCTACAAGACCGACAGCTGCGAAAAGATCGACTTCTGCGGATCGGAGAGCACCTGCCTTACACTGAAGGCGGATTATCTCGGCATTGACCTTGAGCAGACTTATATCGTCCGCGAGGTCGGTGACTATATGCTTGTGGTGTGCCTTACATATTCAACGTCGAGGGGTACATCGCTTGACGGTATGCTGTCCATGTTTTCCGCTCTTGACGACTGAAAAAGTATGGTGTGCCGTCCGCGCCGCATCGGTGCGGACGGCACCTTTTTGAAATTTTGCCGCGCGGCGGCTTTTGGCAAGGGACTTTTATGAAAAAAACATTTGTGACCGTAATGCCGAACCATATCGGCGCATTTTTGAAGGCAAGCCGATGCTTTGCGGAGATCGGCGTAAACATTACGCGCGTAAGCTACAACAAGGCAGTTGACTCGCACATGCTCTTTATTGATGCGGAGGGCACCGAGGAGCAGCTTGAAAAAGCGTCGAAAAAACTCGGCGAGATAGGTTATCTGCAGTGCGGCGAGGACGGCAAAAACGTTATTCTTCTTGAATTTCGGCTGCGCGATGTTCCCGGAAGCGTTACGGATGTGCTGGAGCTTATAAGCGATTTCAGCTTCAATATTTCGTATATGAGCTCGCAGGAGAACGGCTCCGGCTGGCAGTATTTCAAAATGGGCATTGTCGCGTCCGACGCAAAAAAACTTGAAGAATTTCTCGGCGCGGCGGAAAAAATATGTGAAGTGCGCGTGCTGGATTACAATCACGCCGACAAGGTCTATGACAACAGCATATTCTACACTCACTTCGTCGGCGAGCTTTCTTCGATGATGGATATCTCCCCCGCCGTGCGCGAGGAGCTTCTCGTATATGTGAACCTTGCCATGCAGCAGCTTGACGAGGCGGGAGTTTCTCCCTACCGCACCTTTGACAGCATAAGCCGCTTCTGCGAGCTATTGTCAAAGTCCCGCGGGGAAAGCTTTTCGCCGCGCATAACAAGACACACTGCGGCGCATGACACGGAAATAATTCTTATAGAGCCGCCGTGCGGCAGCAACACTGCTATAATCCGCAGCCGCGGAGAGTATCTTTTTGTGGATACGGGCTACGCATACTGCAGAGAGGAAATGCTGAAGATTTTCCGTACTCTGATACCGGAATACGATAATATCGAAAAGCGGGTGTTCATAACCCATGCCGACGTGGATCACTGCGGGCTTTTGTCCGAGTTTGACGCGGTGTACGCGAGCGCCGGCTCGGCGGAATGCCTGAGACTGGAATATGAAAACGGAAACGGCTACAGAGAGCGCAATCCGCTGCACAGACCGTATATACAGATATGCAAAATTCTCACATCATACCGCACGACCCCGCCGGAGAAGGTGGTCGTTGTCGGCGACGCCGATCCCGCGGACGGCACTCTTGTGTACACGGGCACATTTGATTTCGGCGAGCTGCATTTTGATGTATATCAGGGCGGAGGCGGACACCTGAGAGGCGAGTCGGTGCTGATAGACTACGAAAACCGCATCGTTTTCAGCGGGGACGTTTATGTCAATTTGAAGGAAATGACCCCGCAGCAGGCGCAGTATAACAGGTATGCGCCCATACTTATGACCTCGGTCGACACGGACCCGAAGCTTTGCGCACAGGAGCGTCGGGCGCTCTTTTCTCTCCTCAGAGAAGGAGAGTGGCAGATATTCGGCGGCCACGGCGCAAAAAAAGCATACATGGTCAGCACTACGGGGCAGTGAGGCATGCACGTAAAAGAAAACCGAGCGGCGACATGATCTTCGCGCCGCAGGCGGTATCAAAGAGACGGCAGATCATTTTCATAAAAAACAATGCATAAGCTTTGCTGCGGCAGTATTTTTCTGCCGCAGCGAAGCTTTTTGCGTTTGAGATCAAATTCGTCGCCCCGAACGCAGCCGCACCGCGAAAAAACATTTATTTTTTCGGCAAAACGGCTTGCCGAAAAGCAAATTATATGGTATACTTGGTATGCATACCAATAAATTGGCAGGATGTGAAATAATGGCGTTGAGAAAAGGCAGTATAGAAACGAAAAACCGAATACTTTCCGCCTGCGTCAGGCTGTTTCTCAGGCAGGGGTATCACAACACCCCCATCAGTCAGATAATCAGCGAAGCGGACGTTTCGGTCAGCACGTTTCAGAACATATTCCGCACAAAGGACGGCGTACTCGGAGAGCTTATAGAGTTCATGTTCGGCAGTCAGTTCGGCACGGCGCGAGGCATCGCGGGGGAGAGCTTTCCGCCTGTATACGTTTACGCTGTCGAGACCGCGCTGCAGCTTGTTTTGACGGAGCTTAACGAAAATCTGCGCGACATATATCTTGAGGTATATACCGTGCCGGAGACTGCGGAGTATATCCACGTGCATACGGCAATGGAGCTGTACAGAATATTCGGAGCATATTTCCCGGGATACACGGAAAGCGATTTCTACGAGATCGAGATCGGCACGGCGGGGATAATGCGCGGGTATATGGCGAAAAAATGCGATATACATTTTCCGCTCAATAAGAAAGTCGGGCGATTTCTGTCGCTGTCTCTTCGGGCACTCAGGGTGCCGGAGGAGGAACTGGCAGAAGTGCTTTCATATATAAATAAAATAGACCTGTGCGCCCTTGCAAACGGAGTTATGCAAAAGCTGTTTGCGGCGCTTGAGATGCGATTTGATTTTTCTCTTACGGATGAAAGTGAGGAAGCGAAATGAAAAAAAGAATTGTGAGTATCCTGCTTGCGGCAATAACTCTTCTTTGTGCGCTGCCGTTTACCGTCCCCGCATACGCAGCGGTAACAGAGGATTACAAGCTGCAGCCCGGCGGCACGTACTATTTCGATCTGTCGTCCTTTGATTTCGGCAAAGAATCGGATGAGGTGCCCGATGCTACTCTCCACTATGTGCCGTTCAAATATGTCGGCGCGATCCAGGCATACAAGCTGTCATCCCCCATGAAGACCGATCAGGCGTATGCGGACGCACACGCATACAAGCACAGCGTGTTTGTTGCAGAGTGCATTGTGTCTCGTGTCACATGGTCCGATATGTCCTCTAAAGGCTATGCGTACGGCACATCGTATTCCTCGGGAAATATAGAATACGAAATGCGCGCTCCCTCCGGCGGAAGCACCAATAAAAGGACCAATGCCTCTCCCGCTTCCAACGAATGGGATACGATACTCGATAAAAACAGCGAATACATAAAGGCATCGGAGAACCAAGAGGCATGGTGTCAGGACCTGTATGATGATGGTCTTTACGTGGACCCGCCCTTCGGCGTTACCCGCGGAATCCGCGAGTCTCGCTCCTTCTATGTTCTCCAGAGATATTCCGACACGCGCGCAGGATATAAGCCTATACTTGAGATCACTTCGAAGTTCAGCCAGCTTAAGTCAAACGGGCTTAAAGAGGTAACTCTCGATCTCGACGGCGCGTCTGTAGGCGAGACGAGCGGCAGCATAAAGATCATCGTCAAAAACGGAGCCACATTCAAAGCGCCGACAATCGAGGGCATCACCATACCCAAGGGCGCAAATGACGAGGGCTTCAAGTGGCAGGACGAATTCGGCAATCTGTATTCCCCCGGCGACAATGTAAACTACAAGGCGACTACCCTCAAAGCGCTCTGGAACAAATATCAGCAGTTCACCCTCGATGTGGGCGAGACATATTATTTCGATCTTTCGTCTGTGTCTGTTCCCGGCTCGATAACAGTAGACCGCAACTCCGGCGGCAATAAGATAAAGGGCGTTCCTGACAGATCGCTGCACTATGTGCCCTTCACCTTTGCAGGCACGATCGATGCATACTCTCTCGACTCTTATCAGCTGACGAGTGAGGAGTACGCGGAGCAGAACAGATACAAGCACACGCTTCTCGTATCCGACTATGTCCTGACGGAGCTGACGTCGTGGAACACGATAAACGCGGCGGGGCTTATATACGGCAAGGACTATTCAAGCGGAAATATAGATTATAAGCTCAGAGCGCCGTCAGGCGGCAGCGGAATTGACGATACGCATCTGCGCGAGGGCGGCACGCCCACATCAAACGAGTGGGATCAGCTGTATCTGCGGGATGCGGGTCTTATAAAAAACAATACTTATCAGAAGCGCAGCTACGGGCAGGACGCGTTTGTGGAAAACTCCGCCTCCGGTGACACTTTAGCCGTCAACCGCGGATACATGTCCGACAGGTACATCATGGGCTACGGCTGCGACAAAGCGGGATTTGACCCGGGCTACAGACCCGTGCTTGAGATCATGAACGCCGCCCAGCTTACCGCCGACGGGCTGAAAGAGGTAACTCTCGAGCTGAACGGCGGCAGCATCAAGGATATAACGGGCAGCATAAAAACGCTTGTCGCGGCGGGGAAGGCTTTCACGGCTCCGCCCTCAGCAGGCATAAGCCGTCCCGCAGGCGGAACGTATTTTGCATGGATCGACGAAGCCGGCAACAAATACGCCCCCGGCGAGAGCGTGCCCGCAAGTGTTGCAAAGCTTACTGCCGACTGGGACGCGCCCACATATACACTAACGTATAAGCCGGACGGCTACAGCGCGGAGAGCGATACATATACTGATACAAAAACCTATGATGCAGAGCTCACTCTCAGAGGCGAAACGTATACCAGAATCGGATATACGCAGACAGGCTGGACCGAGGATGGCTCGTCGACATATGCCCTCGGCGCGCAGTATACGGAAAATAAAGCGGCAACGCTTTATCCCGTATGGCAGATAAAAACATATTCGGTAAAGCTTTATCCCGGCGCGGACGGCAAGGGAGAAATGCGAGAGATCACCAAAAATCACGGTGAAGCAGTAATTCTTCCCGACGGTCTGTTTACCCGCACGGGATACAGACAGATCGGCTGGGCGCTGTACGACGGCGGCGAGCGCGCATACGGCACCGATGCTATCTATGAAGCGGATGAGGCGGTCTCGCTTTATCCCGTATGGCAGGAAATTTCGGACTATAATATAGTTTTTGACACGGCAGGCGGTTCGGCGGTCGTAAGTCGAACGGGACTTACATGGTCGGCAAAGGTACTTGACGGCGTCATTCCTCCCACAAGGGACGGATACGAATTTCTCGGCTGGAAGTACGGCGACAGAGCCGTCGGAGCGGACGATACGTACGGCGATATTGCCGAAAACGACAGCGTTAAGACCGTCACGCTTACGGCGCAGTGGAAAGACATTGAGGCGCCGAGCGGCACCGTTACCGTGGGCACAAGCACGTGGCGCGAGTTTGTAAAAACAATAACCTTCGGGCTTTTCTGCAACGATACTGTAAAGGTTGAAATAGCAGCACAGGACAACAGCGGCAGCGTGACGGTTCAGTATTTTCTCAGTGATAAGGACTATACCGCAGATGAGCTTTCGGAGCAGAGCTTTGAAAATTACAACGGAGCGTTCTATATTTCCGAAGAGAATAACTATATAGTATACGTAAAGCTCACCGATCCTTCCGACAATGTAAGCTATCTGAGATCGGACGGGATCGTCATCGACAAGACCGCGCCCGTGATCTCGGGCATTGAAAACGGAAAAACGTACTGCGGTGAGAAAACCGTCACCGTTTCCGATCAGCACAAGGTAAAGGTGTTTGTAAACGGCAGCGAGGTCGCCCTTGACGACAGCGGCAGCTTTGTGCTGGAAGCCTCCGATAGCGCTATCCGCCTTGAGGCGATAGACGAGGCGGGCAACCGAACAGCGTATGAGGTCAGAGTCAACGACGGGCATACATACGGCGGCGCCTGGCTGTTTGAAAACGGAAAGTACTGGAGACGCTGCATCTACTGCGGCAGCGAATCGGACAAAAAGGATATTCCCGAGATAGAGATAAACGCTCCCGGTAAGGTGTGCAGAACGCAGGACCTTAAGGCGAAGTTTGAAATGCCCGAGGGCACAAGTCTTGTCTCCGTCGGCTACGGAGACGATCTTCGCGGCGGCGAGGCTTCATCTGTAACTTTGGAAAACGGCATTTATACAGCGCTGATTTCCGCATCAGATTATTTTGAGGATTCCGACACCATCGGAGTTATAGTCTATGCCGAGACTTCTGACGGCTTCAGATTCAGCTGTATGAAGACCGTTCTGATCCAAAACAGTCACGCTGGCGGCACGGCGACATGCACTGAGAGCGCAAGATGCGATACCTGCGGCGAGCGCTACGGCGACAAGGCTCCCGATAACCACACCGACACCACCGAGTGGGTATGCACCGAAACAGAGCACACTCAGAAATACAAGTGCTGCGGAGCGGTGACCGTACAGACCGAAGCACACGAGTGGGAGAACGGCGTCTGCGCAGAGTGCGGATATATCTGCGCACACTCCGGCGGTAAGGCAACATGCACCGAGCGTGCAAAGTGCGAGATATGCGGCGAATACTACGGAGAGCTTGATCCCGCCGGTCACGGCCATGTTGACCACATGGACGGCAAGGACGCGACAAAGGATTCCGAAGGGAACCGCGAGTACTGGCACTGCGACGACTGCGACGGATATTTCTCCGATAAATCCGCGTCGTCAAAGAGCAGGATATCCAAAGAAGATACGGTGATCGAAAAACTTTCGGAGAGCGGAAAGGCTCCCCGCACCGGCGACGGCATCGTGCTTCTCGCAGTACTGTTTACAGTAAGCTGCGCTGCTGCGGCAGAGCTTGCGATCGTCATAAAACGCAAAAAACGCGGCGAAAGATGACAGGCTGCACGGCAGAATAACGTAACAGAACGGACAACGCGGCACACTTTTTTATGAAGTGTGCCGCATCTTTATTTGCCGCGCAAAAGAAAAAACGTTGATTACGGTCGCTGGGACTGCTATAATAGACCCATGGGGGTGAACATATGGAACTTCGTGTGCTGAACTATTTTCTCTCCGTTGCCCGCGAGGAAAGCTTTACAAAAGCGGCGCAGCAGCTTCATCTTACTCAGCCGACGCTCTCAAGACAGATAGCGCAGCTTGAAGAAGAACTGGGCGTTTGCATTTTCAGGCGCGCCAACGGCAGAGTGACTTTGACCGAGGACGGCATGATACTTCGCCGCAGGGCGCAGGAGCTTTTGTCTCTTGCGGATAAAACGAAACGCGATTTTCTGTATAAGGGCAAAGAGCTTGAGGGCACGGTCGCCGTCGGCAGCGGTGAATTTCTGTCTACTCGCATACTTACCGACTGTATGGCGGCCTTCAGAAAAGACCACCCGCTTGTGCATTTTGAGCTGTACAGCGGCAACGCGGCGAATATACGCGACAAAATCGAGCGCGGGCTGCTTGATCTGGGGCTTATGTCGGAGCCTGTGGATATACGCAAATACGAGTTTGTTCCCATGCCTCAGAAAGAGCAGTGGGGAGCAATTGTTCCCATCGGCTCTCCTCTTGCCGAAAAAGAATTCATCACCCCGAAGGATCTTGAAGGCATACCGGTGGTGTCCGCCGTCAGCGATATAGCCCAGGGCAACATCGGGCGCTGGTTGGGAGAGGGCGGCTCCAAGGTGGATATTATAGCAAAGGGAAATCTATTGTATAATGAGGTCATGATGGCGCGCAGCAACGACGGCGCCGCTATCGGGATACGGCTCGACAGCCGATACGACGGAACGGTATTTATCCCGTTTTCCCCTGCGCTTGAGAGCGGGACGGCGGTAGCATGGAAAAAAGAACAGGTCTTTCCCGCGGCAGCGAGCGCGTTTATGGAGTTCGTAAGGTCATGCATAAAAGGCATAGACAAGTATGGATTATAAGTATTAGACATTTTGTATAAAACGGTATATAATAAAGGCGTCCCGGGATGGGACGCCTTTGATTTTACCGTATGACGGAAGGGAGGGACGGTGCAAATGACCGGAGCAGAACTTTGCAAGCGCTGCGGAGTGCCGCCGTCGACACTTCGTCAATATAAAAAACTGTGCGCGGGCAAAGAGGACTACGACGAGAGCGACGTCCGACGTATCGGCACTTTCATGAATCTTTGCGAGGCGGGCTTTTCGCCGGAAGATGCGGTGCGGTTTCTCGGCTGCGGCGGTGAGGAGAGCAACGACGGAAAACTCAGAATGCTGCGCGACAGAAGAGGCGCGCTGCTTGACGATATCCATGAGAAGGAGCGCCTGCTCTCACAGCTTGACTGCCTTGCTTTTAAAATCACAAAAAATAAATGAAACAAAAGGAGATGCCATTATGAAAAAAGTAATATCCGTTATTCTGATGCTGGCGCTTTGCCTTGCGTTTGTCTCGTGCGGGTCCGCAAAAACGGCGCAGGACGCCGCGAAAGACAGCACAAAAGAAACTCAGCCGACGCAAAATGAGAGCACTGCGCCCGACAGCGGCAGCGCGGATGTCCCGCAGACGGACAACGCAGACGCAAAGTCTGTTGTAGTGTATTTTTCCGTAACGGGCAACACAAAGAAGGTCGCGGAGCATATAGCCGAGGCGACGGGATCGGATATATACGAGATCGTCCCGAAAGAGCCTTACAGCGACGACGATATCGACTATTCCAACGACAACTGCCGCGCCAATAAGGAAATGAACGACGACAGCGCCCGTCCGGAGATAGGCGGCGAGACGCTTGATCTTTCGGGATACGATACGGTGTATCTCGGCTATCCCATCTGGTGGGGCACAATGCCGAAAATCATTAACACGTTTCTAGATAAATATGATCTCGGCGGCAAGACCGTAATGCCGTTCTGCACATCGGGAGGCAGCGGAATTTCTACGTCCGTATCCGCCATAAGAAACGAAGAACCGAATGCCGATGTCCGCGACGGACTCCGTGTCTCCGGCAGCGGCGACAGCTCCGTAGATGCATGGATATCGCAGAACACCTCCGAGAAATAAAAGCAAAGGGGAAATATATATGAAATATACAAACCGCGAAGATTTCGAAAAAGCCGACCGCTTCGGCATAGGCGCGCCCAATGACGCGTATGCGCCTTATTTTACGGGCAATTCTTATCTGAGGGCTCTCACCGACCCCTCGACGGGCCTTTTTCTCGCAAACGTTACGTTTGAGCCCGGCTGCCGCAACAATTGGCATATACACCACGCAAAAAGCGGCGGCGGACAGATGCTCGTCTGCACCGCGGGCGAGGGATGGTATGTTGAGGATGGCAAGGCGCCCGTAAAGCTTACGGAGGGCAGCGTTATAACGATACCGTCGGAGGTAAAGCACTGGCACGGCGCCGCCGCCGACAGCTGGTTTTCGCATATAGCCATTGAGGTGCCCGGCACAGACACTTCAACGGAGTGGTGCGAGCCGGTCAGTGACGGAGAATATAAAGGAACGGAGAAATAATTATGTCAAAGGTACTTACAGCATACTTTTCCGCAAGCGGAGTTACGGCTGCGGCGGCGCGGCGCCTTGCCGAGGCCGCAGGAGCGGATATTTTGGAAATAAAGCCGGAGATCGCCTATACAAGTGCCGATCTCGACTGGACAAACAAGCGCAGCCGTTCAACGGTCGAAATGAACGACGCGTCATCGCGCCCGGCGATCGCGGCTCTTCCCGAAAACCTTGCGGATTACGACACGGTTTTCATAGGCTTTCCCATTTGGTGGTATACCGCGCCGAGATTGATCGATACGTTTGTAGAAAGCTGCGATCTTTCGGGCAAAACAGTCATACCCTTTGCGACTTCCGGCGGCAGCGGCATGGGACGCACCGTGTCGGAGCTTAAAAAGCTGTGCCCCGAGGCAAACTGGGAGGACGGCAAGGTCGTAAACGGCATGTCGGACAAGGCTCTCGCGGCATGGGTAAAGGCCGAGATCGGAGAATGAGACAGTATGGATATGAAAATGACAGATCCCGAGCTTTACGGGATATGCGAGCGGTTTACGAAGCATGAGGTGCCTGACGAGCCCGGACAGGAGCTTTGCGGCGAAACGAGGTATCTTGCGATCCTCGCGGTCCTTATGGGCAGCGGAGCACCCGAAGCTTTTGAAGAGGTGCTCGGAGAAGCGCTTGAAAGCGGCGTATCGCCCGCAGCGGTGAGGGAAGCGGTGTATCAGGCGACAGACTATCTGGGCTACGGCAGAATGCTTACGTTTCTTCACCGCGCGAACGGTGTGTTTGAAAAGCGCGGCATAAAGCTGCCGCTTCAGCCTCAGACGACGGGCGGCGACAGGCTTGAACGCGGTATCGATGCTCAGGCGAGGATATTCGGCGAACAGATGAGAGAGGCGTGGAAAAAGAGCCATATCAACCGCTGGCTTGCCGAAAACTGCTTCGGTGATTTTTACACGCGCACGGGGCTTGATATCCCGCAGCGGGAGATGATAACGTTCTGCTTTCTGATGGCGCAGGGCGGGTGCGAGCCGCAGCTTGCGGCGCATATCTGCGGAAATTTCAATGTGGGCAACGACGCGGATCTTCTGAGACGCGTTGTGTCGCAGTGCCTGCCGTATATAGGCTATCCCCGCAGCCTTAATGCGCTGCGCTGCATAGACGAAGCGGCGGGAAAACTGTGATTTTGACACCCGCGTGGAGAAACGGATATTGCGGGGCTCACCGCCCCGCACTCCGACATGAGGGATAGGTATATGTGGGGCGCTGCCCCACACCCTGACTTAGGGAGCTTTTTCCCCAAAAAGCTCCCTAAGGACCCGAAAAAACCGAACTGAATAGGTTTTTGCCTATCAAATAATGATAGCGAACAAGACTGCCGTCGGCAGCCTTGTTTTTATGTTGGCGTCTTAAGGCGTGGAAATAACCCCCGGTTTTACCGGGGGGAAAAGAAGCTTCAGCGATGAAAAAAGGGCGAGCTGGAAGCAAGCCCAAAACTTCATGGTATAATTAAAGCGGTTTGGCACCGCAAAACCATGGAGGGAAAAGATGAAAGAAAGAAACGAAATCAAGAGCACGGCACATTCAAAGTACAGATGCCAATATCACATAGTGTTTGTGCCAAAGTACAGACGGAAAGAGATATATGGGCAATTGAGGAGAGACATTGGAGAAATACTACGGAGATTATGTGAACAGAAAGGAGTAGAAATCATAGAAGCAGAAGCATGTCCGGACCACATACATATGCTAGTGAGTATTCCACCCTACCTGAGTATAGCACAATTTATGGGATACCTCAAGGGAAAAAGCAGTCTGATGATATTTGACAGACATGCGAATCTGAAGTACAAGTACGGATCAAGGAACTTTTGGTGCAGAGGATATTACTTGTGTGTAAAGACAGTACCAAAACCGTAGAAGCCTTGATATATAAGGGCTTCTACGGTTTTGTTTTTGAAATTTAATGTCCCTAGCGGGTACTTTTGCATATGATTTTCAATACGGCGGGTATGTTTTATCTATGATATTTTTGCGATGACAGAAACTTATAAAATCACAAAGAGCAACGATGTGGAAACGAAGCGGGATTGAAAAAGTGATGATTAAATTAAGCACACTACCTCAATGCAACATCCGTTCTTGCAAAACAGCTCGAAATATGATATATTAAATATAGCAATATACGCTGAAATACACTTTGGAGGTTCAGATATGAACAAAACAGAATTTGTTGCTGCAGTTGCAGAGGCTGCCGGCGCAAGCAAGAAAGACGCAGAAAACATCATTAATGCAACCCTCGCACAGATCGAAAAAGTGCTTGTTGCAGGCGACAAGGTACAGTTTGTCGGTTTCGGCACTTTTGAAACCCGTGAGCGTGGAGAGAGAACCGCAAAGAATCCCCGTACCGGCGAGGCGATCACCGTTCCGGCAGCTAAGGCTCCGGCATTTAAAGCAGGCAAGGCTCTCAAGGATGCCGTCAATAAGTAAACCGAATTACAAAGCAAAAGGCACAGCCATCGAAATGATAGCTGTGCCCTTTTTGAATATCTACCTTTTATTGCACATTACCGAGGCGCAGAACATACCGTCCTTTACTTCAAAGCGGCAGACACCGCCGTAATGCTCGGCAATGCTTTTTACCGACTGTGTTCCAAGCCCGGGACCTTTATGCTTGGTCGAGAGAAATTCATTATCGGTTGTGCGCCGGAGCGTTCCGGTAAAGGTGTTATCGACTGTGACGCAAAGGGTGCTGCCTTTGAGCCTTGCCCGAATATCAATTTTTCGGTCATCACCGTGTTCCTCTTTGCAGGCGTCTATGGCGTTCTCGATCAGGTTGCCGAACAGAACGGAAATATCGGTATCCGAAACGAAAATATCGCCGGGGATCTCTGCGTTGACGATGTAGTCAATATCATTATCCTTAGCCTGCTGCGCGAAATAAAGCAATACGGCATTGGCGGCGGGATTCTCGCAGAAACGAATGAGCGAATCGTCCGGCAGACTGTCGTTATAGCCGTCGAGATATTTTAGTAATGCGTCAAGCTCTCCCTTGCTCACATATTCGCGTATAAGCGAGATATGATGCCGCACATCGTGCTTGGCACGGCGGGCGTCGGTGATTTTTTCCTGCAGATTCTCATATTGCGCCGCCTGCATAGAAAGCTGATGATTCTTTTCCTCCAGCTCCAGCGTTTGATTTTGCTCCAAAATCAAGCGGGTCACGACATAGTAGATCAGAATCGCTCCCACATTGATGATAAACAAAAACAGAGTATTCTTCGGACGCAGCGCAATTTCCAGCGCCGAACGGGAAACAACGCTGTATATTGCAAAATACCATACGATATAGAAGGTTGCGGGGATCAGCCACAAATACCGCCATTCAAAGCCGGACGGTTCTTTTTCTACTGCCGGAGTGAATACGGACTTCATATAAAGAAAGATCGGCACAGAGAGAATGATCTCCACGGCAAAGAGCATCAGCGAGAAGGACCAGCGGTAGCTCTGCACAGCCAGTGCCGGAAACAAAAGTCCCTCAATGCATTTGGCGGAAATCACGGCGAAGTTGGCAAGATTGGAGATCATCAGCAGCGTGAAAAGCGTTTTGCCGAAATGCTTCTTCACGGCGAGAAAATAGAAAGCGGCATACAGCGCTGTGCTGAGCGCACTGGCGATTGCGGCATGATTCCCGGGAACAAAGCTGACCCATGCGCCGAGCAGCACCTGAATGACAGACAGCAGTCCGATCAGAATTCCGGTAACGCCTCTTGAAAACCGCAGACTGTGCCGGAACGGATAGAGCGCCAGAGCAAGAAACGGCAGAAAGTTCAGCAGCGAATATACGATGATCTCAATGAACCGATAAACAGGCGGCATTACCGTTTGCCTCCTTTACGCAGTTGCTCAAACAGGAAGGATGAATAGGCATCCGTCACCTCTTTGGCTTTACGGCGGCTGATGGGAATAAGACTGCCGTTGCTCATGGTAAAGGTGTCTGCGTTCTGTGCGTCGACCTCGTGAAAGTTGATGATCAGCCCTTTCGACGGGATAAAGAAATACGGATAGCCGCAAAGCAGCGCTTCGATTTTCGAAAGGTTTGCCCGCAGGATGATATCCTTCCCGTATTTGCAGTGCAGCGTCGTATAATGTGCGGCGTAGTCTGCATAAATGATATCGCGCAGAACGACGCTTTTGCCGTCAGGCAGCTGTATTGTCCGTTCTTTTTCGACTTGGGCAAGATCTATGCGGTCAAGCATTGCTTTGACACGCTCCCGGTCAAACGGCTTGTGCAGATAGTAGCAGGCATTTACCTCGTAGCTCTCGCTGGCAAACTCATTGCTTGTGGTGCCGAATGCGATACGGACATCGCTGTCCGTTTTGCGTATTTCCCTTGCCACATCCATGCCGGTGAGCTTGTCCATGAAAATATCCAGCACGATCAACTCAAAAGCGCCGGGCTGCCAAGTTTGCAGAAAGTCCTCTCCGCTTTTGAAATATGTAAGTTCGGCAGATGAACCGAGCAGTTCTCCAAAATAAGTTTGCAGACATTCATACATCCGTATGTCGTCGTCAACGATTGCGATTCTCAAAACCAAAACTCCTCTTTATGCTATACGGTCGTGTATTCTTCAATTACATTCATTATACCACACAATTGTGAAAAAACAAAGCGTCAATCCCTAAATGATTACCGCTTGAGTCCTTTTTTGACCGCTTGCGCCAAACCGATTGCGGAAATTTCAGATATCAATTATAATATTTATGTGTAATTATGCCTGCGAGGAGGTGCCATATGAGGTTGATTCTATACGGAACTGAAACGGACAGAGATGAGTTTATGTGCTCTGTTACTGCTTTGCCGGACCTGCGTTACCGTAAAATGCAGGTAACAGACTATCCGGATTATGACAGCTTTATCACAGGACTCGGAGAAAGCCCGCCGGACTGCATCGTGATAGCGATGGACGGCGCAGACGGCATGGAGGGCGTGATCGCCGCCAAAAGCGTCTGCAAAAACGTCCCGGTGCTGTGGTTTTCGAATGATAACGGATTCGGCGCGCAGTCCTACAGGCTCGGCTGTGCGTATTTTCATAAAAAGCCTGTTTCCCCGCAGATCCTCTCTGCGGCGATTGCAAGATGCGTGTAAAGGAGTAACGAGATGAACACAAACATGACACTTGAAAAGCGGATACTTTCCGTGCTGCTGACGGTCATCATGGTATTTTCCATGGTGCCGCTGTCGGTATTTGCTGCGGACGGAGGCGCGGCGACCGTCATTACATCTGGCGGCGAGGTCGCCTTTAATGTCTACAAGGATGCGGTTGCATACGCCAATCAGCACGACGGCAGCACCATCAAGCTGCAGTCGGACATCGATGCGCCAACCTATGAGGATCCGGCAGACATGCCGTTTATCACGGGCAATGTCACCCTGGATCTGAACGGGAAGAGCATTAACTGTGTCGATATCGGCTCCGTCAGCTTTGATGAAGAGGGCGAGATAGTCAAGGACAAGGCCGGCACACTGACCGTGACCGGCAGCGGCAGCATCGGACTGCTCACTATGTACTGCGGTGCGCTGACACTGAACAGCGGCACGGTGGAGGAGCTGAGAGCGGAGGACTTTGCCGTCACAGTGCATATCACAGGCGGCACGGTGGAAAGTCTTGTACTTTCTCTACGATGGGACGATAACGCCACTGCCGACATCTCCGGCGGTTCGGTGCAGAAGCTGGATCTGGGCACCGGCACGGTGAACATCACCGGCGGCAGCCACGGCTCGGAAACCGCATCTTGGGGAGTAAACGGCGGTACGCTGAATATCAGCGGCGGCAGCTTTTCTGCACTGAGACTTTTGGTCACCAGCGGTAAGATCGACCTCACCGGCGGTGAGTTCGAGTATATCTCCACCGATCCCCAGGCGCCCTTCAGCGAATATCAAAAGCTGACGATGGGCTCTTTGCTGGGCGACAGCTGCGCGTTTTACAGCAAGGACGGCAGTCTGGTCAGCGCTGATGTGCTGACGCTGGAAAACGTCAAGGTCGTTGCCGACCACGAGCACACCTATAAAGACGGCAAGTGCACCACCTGCGGCGCCCTGTGCAAGCATGACCGGGTGGACACCGCCATGGGAAGGTGCGAGGTCTGCGGCATCCAGCTGGAGGCGGAGATAAGCGCTGAGGGCGCGAGCCCGGTGTTCTATACCTCCTTCACCCAGGCGTGGGATGCCCTCCAGCCCAATCGGAGCGATCAGGTCACCGTTACGCTGCTTAAACCCAGGTATGATCTGGGTGAGACGGATCTGTATGTGCAATCGAACAACATCAGGCTGGATCTGAACAGCAACGTTATGTTCGGTACCGGCAAGATCGTCGTGAGCGGGGCTCAAGCCGTCTTCACCGTAGAAAACGGCGATATGAATGAGATCACCGTGGAGGCGGCGGACGGTGCCGTAACGGTGGGGGAGGACTGCGGCAGTATTAAGGCTGTCCGAGTCACCAGCACCGATGCTGCCGTGACCATTCAGAGCGGCTTTTTCGAAAAACTGGTCCTGCCCGCCACCGATACCGAGAGCCTGAAAAATGTGAAGCTCTCCGGCGGCGAATTTGACTCCATCAGCTTTAATGGCACCGGCAGGGTGGCCATCACCGACATGCTGGAGGCAGGCTATGCCTTCCAGGACAACAAGGGTACAGCCTCGGGTAAGGCCGGCGCACTGGTGCCCTATGGCATGAGCTTCGACGCGAAAACATATTTTGAAGACCTTGAGGTGGTGAAATGCGGACACAGCGCCGTGAATGAAGTCAAGGGCTACTGCAACTACTGCGGCAAGCTGTACGCCGGCAAGATCACCGACAAGGACGGCGCTGTGCGCTATGTGGAGTCCTTGCAGGACAGCGATTTCGGAAACGGCAATACCGTTACTCTGCTGCAGGACATCACGGGGACTGTGACACCGGGCGGCTCCTGCACCATTGAGCTGCGCGGCAGATCCGTGGGCCAGATCAACTTTGCTGTGCAGGACGGGACCCTGACTCTGAAGGGCCAGGGTAAGATCGGCACCGTTACCCTTGGCAGCGGTGAGATCGACAGCACGCTGGCCATCGAGGACACGGCCTATTGGCAGCGTGTCAAGATCGGCACACTGACCATTAATAAAACAACAAACACCAAGCTGTCCGGCGGCCAGTTCGACAAGATCGAGCGGAAGGACGGCGGCTTCGTGGAGGCTCTGCTGGCGGACGGTTACGCCTACTTCGACAGGGAGTGGGAGATGCCGGAGTACGCCGGCGGCAAGACGAGCCTGACCAAGACATATTATATCGCCGAACACAGCCACTGGTTCATCGTGAACATTGAGGGCGAGACTCAGTGCCAGGATTGCGGCATGCCCTGCCACCACACCACCATTGGCGAAGACGGCAAGTGCCAGGATGTCTGCCATCGGCAGATCTACACCGCCGTACTGACCCGGGCGGACGGCACGGTGAAAAATTACGAGTCCTTCGCTGACGCGTGGGCGGCGGCCATGACCGACAGCGGCTCCACCCTGAGACTGCTGTGCGATGTGACCCTGGGCGAGGCGGAAGACGGTATCATTGCGCAGTCCGGCAAATTTACCCTTGATCTCAACAGTAAAACCGTCAGCGGTGAAATTACAAATCAGTTGCTTACCGTAAGCGGTACGGCGGATATCACAATCCGAAACGGAAAATTGATCAATACATTCAACAAGGATCAAACGGATATAAACAAGTCATGTGCCAACGCTTTGGCAATTGACGGCGGAACTGTAACCTTGGACGTGGTAGAACTAACTGCCGGTCATGGATTTAAAGGCGCCCGTTCCTGTGCGGCTTATATTTTCAGCGGAAGCCTTACGGTGGTAAACGGGACCTTTACAGGACAGTTCGGCGTGGCTGATGTGTTTGGAGTGCATCCTTCGGTAAAAATCACATCGGCAACTCTGCATGACGGAATTTACTATGATCGTACAGGTATCACCGCCATTGATTATGCAGGGCTGAAAGCGCTTTTTGCCGACGGAAGTATGCTCTTTGATAAGGACGGAAAGTATATTGATGTCGAAGATGAAGCATATTGGCGGATTGACGGAGAGGGAGAAAACACGTATGTCTCCTTTGGCTACAGTGAAGAATGCGTTATCAAGCCGCACACCCACGATACATATGTTGACGGCAAGTGCGCAGAGTGCGATTATGCCTGCCCGCATGACGGCGGCAATGACCGCGAGGCAAGCTACTTCCAAAAGGCGATATGCTCGGTTTGCCACTGCGAATACGGCAATTATGCAAAGGACACTAATAAGCCTACAGGTAGAATTGAAATTAAAGAGCGCACATGGTGGGAAAGCTTTATCCATGCGATAACCTTCGGTTTGTTTTATAAGGAAAAGGTTACGGTGGAAATCACTGCCAGTGACGACAGCTACAGTCAGGCAGGATATGATGAAACAAAGCATGCGGTAAAGATTGAATACCTTATCAGCAATACCGAGCTGAGTTTGGAGACAGTTAAGAACTCAGCCTTTACGGAATACAAAGGTGAAATTGACATTTCCGATGACAGCCGTTATGTAGTTTATGCAAGACTTAATGATTTTGCAGGAAATGAAGAATATATTTCTACCGACGGCTTTGTAATAGATACAACGCCGCCTGTAATCGAAGTAGACGCTGACGGTCAAAGTAAAAGATATTCAAACGGTCAGCGGGCGGAAGTCTGCGGCGACACACAAATCAATTTTATCGACGATAATTTTGACACAGCATATAGAACGATAGACGGAGAAAAGGATAAGATATGGAGCAGTCCTTTTCTTGTGGCTGCTTCGGATACCGATCGCACCGAACGGTGGATCACATTTGAGGTGCACGACAAGGCCGGCAATATTTCGACGTTTGAGGTCTATGTGCACAAGGAGCACTCCTTTGACGAGGAGACCGGCGTATGCGCATACTGCGGATATCAGGCTGCCGTATTGATCAAATGCAGCAATGATAATAACGAGGAAGAGTTTGTATCAGGCGACGGCTTGGATGAGACAATGCGTAAAGCTGATGAGAATAGATTCGACCGATTCTACCTGAAGCTTTACGGAAATGTTGAAAAAATGTCTGGAGCCGGGACGTATGGCAGTACGAGCAAAAAATGGACATTTGATTTGAACGGCTACACAATTTCTAATCCTTCGAGTGTTGACCCTGATTCCGTGGCTGCCCTATTCTATGTCGCGGGCGATATTACATTCGTAGGCAATGGTGCTATGAATGCGGATGTCATGGTGGACGGAGGTCAGCTGACGATCGACGGCGAATGCTCATTCCAAAAGCTGGAACATAAGCGCGGCACACTGACGGTCAACGCCGGTTCCTTTGAATCACTTATCATTTCCAAACTTGATGTAGGTTGGTCATACACAAGAGAAACTGCGCTTTACGGCGGACATTACGGCGAGGTAAAGATCGTCGATATCGAAGGACTTACCTGTGCCGATTTGCTCGCCAGGGGCTACCGCTTTGAAGGTCTGACTCTTGAAGAGGCAAAGGTAACGGAGCTGAAAGATGCCACCATCGTTGCCTGCGATCATGCAGATATCGGTAGTGACGGCATCTGCCCCGACTGCGGAATGGAGTTTTTCCTCTCTGTTGAAGCAAACGGAACAACAAAATTGTTTGAAACATTTGAAAGCGCTATCCGCTATGCCGAGCAGAACGACGGCAGCACGGTGAAGCTCCTGCAGGATATTACGCTGTGTAGGGAAAATGTCGGTTCACTGATTTCTAACTACTATATTTTCCTTAAAACCGGTACCTACACGCTCGATCTTGCAGGGAAAGCGCTGACCATAGGAGACGGAGCGGAATCACTACAGGGACTCTCGGTGACCGGCGGCTGTAACCTGACCGTTACCGATACGGTCGGCGAAGGAAAAATCAACAGCAGCAGATGGGGCGAAGTTTTTGAAGTTCGTTCCGACGGTCACCTGACTATTGAGAGCGGCGACTGTACCGAACTTTCAAGGGTTTTGGCTTGGGGTTCTGACAGCCTGACGATCAAGGACGGTAAGTTTAACTGTGTCGCAAGCAAGGAAAGCAGTGACTCGGTCTCTCCGATGACCTATCTTGCCGACGGTTGCGCGTTTATGCTGAGTAGCGGCGAGTATGCAAATGAGAGCAATGTGGAAAGTCAGTACATCTCAGGACGGGGCACAATGTATTGGATCAATGGCGTTACCGTTGTGCCTGCGCCGCTGACCATTGACGAACAGCCGACCGATCTTAAATTCTACCTGACCTCAAAGGAAGACGCCAAGTATGTGGAATTTGTCGTTTCCTCTATCGGAAGATGGTGGGGCGATATTATCAATGTGACCTTTGAAAAGGAAGACGGTACGGTTATAGAAAAAACTACGGTCCCTGCGTATGAAAAAATGCGCAAGGGTCTTTCGGCAGTGAACTTTACGGTGCCCGATTCCGGATCGTACCGCATAAAGCTCGAGCTGAAAGGCTATGAGCTCTATTCCGATACCTTTAACATTACCGTTGCCGAGTGCGAGCACCCCGGCTATGACAAAAATAGCAAGTGCACTCAGTGCGGCTGCGACCTTGCGGCAGCTATCGTTAAGGACGGCAAAACGACCGGATATGTAAACTTTGCGGACGCACTTACAGCGGCGCAGACCGATGAAAACAAAGGCTGTGTGCTTTGGCTTTTGACCGATGTGAACGGCAGGGTCACCGTCAGCGGCGGCGACTTCAAGTTTAGTATTAACGGCCATAGTATTGGCGGGCTCGGTGTTACGAAAACCGCTAAGCTGAACATTTTCAGCGGTACCGTAAACGGAACCGTTACCGTTGCAAAGACGGCGAACCTTATCGCATCGGTTACCAATTTCATGGAAGCGGTCAATGATATCGGCAATATGAGCTCATTTATCAATTGTGTATTTGCACAGTCGCTCAATGCCAAAGGAAGTAATACCAACCTCAACAACTGTACAATAAACGGTGCGCTTAATGTTTCCGGCAACGAGGTTACGCTGACCGCAAGCACGGTATACGGCAAGACCACCGTAAACAACGGCGGTTTGCTCAGATTTATGGGCAACGGCGGTAAATACGGCGAGACCCTTGTAAAATCCGGCGGTGGGCTTGAAGTATACTCAAACAATACAGTCAGCGGTACGATCACGGCACAGTCGGGCAGTGAGGTGAAACTTTCCGGCGGTGTTTATACCGAAATTGCGGCCGAGAGCGGTGCCAAGCTGACAGTTTCGGGCGGCGAATTTACCAATATCACCGTTAACGGTCAGCATCTTATCGACTGCCTTGCGGAGGGTAAGGCTTTTGAGGATATGAACAACGGCTTTATCATTGACGGTCGTGTGGGTATTGCAGGGGATGTTAAGGTCGTAGACCACACACATACCTGCGTTTGGAAAACCTCCACTCACGAAAAGCTCTGCGGCTGCGGCTATGTGGAGGCTGTCGACACCGAAGCGCCGGTCATTTCCGGCATTGATCCGGAGAATAATCACTACGGCTCGCTGGAGTTCACCGTTACCGATGCTAACGACTTCACTGTGTGGATGGACGGTGAGGAGATCACACTTGTAAACGGGAAATATACCATGGAGCCGGACAACGATATCCATTTGATCACAGCGACCGACATTGCGGGCAACACGGTCAGCTTCCGGTTCGGACTCTTTAAGATTTACAATGTCACGCTTCCTACAGGCGCAGGCTATACGCTATTTCCTTCAGACGGGCTCACTGTCAGACACGGCAACAGCTTTAGCTTTATCGTGCAGTTCAACAAAGGCTATTCCAAGACCGAGGACTTTAAGGTGCTTGTGAACGGTAATAAACTTGACGAGTGGGACTCTGATGCAAACAGCGCTTCCT
>ENA-OUQC01000700-OUQC01000700.1-human-gut-metagenome-genome-assembly--contig:-NODE-700-length-22058-cov-3.711085_pt1 | contig 22058 bp, 19 predicted proteins | sample MGYA00237942_ERZ548815 | MGnify/ENA primary metagenome ERZ548815 (study PRJEB26490, sample SAMN05194722) | human gut metagenome | biome: terrestrial biome; feature: human-associated habitat; material... | reverse complement strand
GAGCGGGGTTCCAGATGTTCTGCCCCAGTCCGCCGAATGACATCTTGCCGATGCCTATCGCCACGACAGCTCCGGTGACGACCATCCACCAGGGGAGTATGCTCGGCACATTCATTGCGAGCAGCAGGCCGGTGATTACGGCAGAGCCGTCGGTGAGTGAGGCGCGGCGTTTGAGCAGCAGCCGGTCTATTGCCCACTCTGCGAGCAGACAGGCGGCGACGCTTGTCACGGTGACTGCGAGTGCCGGCAGCCCGAAGGTGTAGAATGATATGGCAAGAGCCGGCAGGAGGGCTATCACGACGTTCCACATGCACTGGCGTATGCTCTTGCCTGAGTGTATGTGGGGCGATATGGAGAGGGTCAGTTTGTTTTCCATTGTACGGGTGGGTGTGTTGTCAGCGTTTCTTGAGGTTCATTTTGGCCAGCTTGATATGGTCGAGTATCGGGCGTGATGAGGGGCATGAGTATGAGCAGCAGCCGCACTCGATGCAGTTCATCACTCCGCGTGAGCGTGCATCGTCCCAGCGGCTGTGCACGGCGTGGAGCATGAGCAGGTACGGCTCGAGTCCCATGGGGCAAGCGTCCACGCACCTGCCGCAGCGTATGCACGGCCCTGCGTCGCGGCGCGAGGACATCTCCTGCGGCAGCACGAGTATTCCGCTCGTCCCCTTGGTCGAGGGCGCGTCGAGGCAGCTCACTGCGCGACCCATCATCGGGCCTCCGGCGATGACCTTGCCGGTGTCCTCGGGCAGCCCTCCAGCGGCTTCTATCAGCGCGGAGAGCGGTGTGCCGAAGGGGGCGAGGTAGTTGCCCGGGCGTTGCAGCGACGGCCCTGTGACGGTGACTATGCGGCAGGTGAGGGGGCGGCGCATGACGACTGCCTGATGTACGGCATACGCAGTAGCCACGTTGTCTACGATGCAGCCTACGTCTACGGGCAGCCCTCCTGCGGGTACTTCCCTTCCGGTGAGAGCCTGTATGAGCTGCTTTTCGCCGCCCTGCGGATATTTCTTCTTGAGTACGACGACCTCAATGTCAGGGTATGGCGCGGCCGCGTCGCGCATGGCGGCTATGGCTTGCGGCTTGTTCTCCTCGATGCCGATTATGGCGCGGCTGACGCTTACGCTGCGCATGATGAGGCGTGTGCCGGAGATGATTTCAGCCGCGCCGGTGCGCATCAGGCGGTCGTCGCATGTCAGGTACGGCTCGCACTCTGCGCCGTTGATTATTATGGTGTCAGGCACTTTCCCTTCAGGCGGCGACAGCTTTACGCGGGTGGGGAATGTCGCTCCGCCGAGGCCGACGATGCCGCTGTCGCCTACGGCTTTGACTATCTCTGCCGGTGTGAGGGCTTCCGCCTCCTCTGCCGTGAGCGGCGCGGGGTCGGTGTCCTGCGCCTCGGTGTCGGGGGTGATGATTATCGCGTCTTGCCACTGCCCCTGGGGCGTGTGGACGTGGTCCAGTTTCTTGACCGTGCCGGTGACGGGGGAGTGTACGGGTGCGCCTACGAACCCACCTGCCTCTGCTATCATCTGTCCGCGCTGCACCGTGTCGCCGGCCTTGACCAGCGGCTTGGAGGGTGCGCCGATGGCCTGTGAGAGCGGCAGCGCGAGTTCGGCGGGCATCTGTATTGCTATGACGGCGGCCTCTGATGTCAGCTTGCTGCCGTCGGGGTGTATGCCTCCTTTTCTGAAAGTCTTCATTGTCAACTGTTTTGAGAGGGGATAACTGACGGGTCAACTGTGCCGTGCGCCGTGATGCACTTGCGCGGGCAAGCCTCTATGCACAGTCCGCAGCCGATGCAGCGTGAAGCGTCGATGTGCGAGAGGAAGCTGTCTATTGTCACAGCTCCGGAGGGGCATACCCTCTTGCACTTGGTGCAGCCGATGCATGAGCTGTCACATTCTTTCATCGCCACCGGTCCTTTGTCGCGGTTGACGCATGTCACCCATACCAGAGCCTTTCCTGGCGAGTATTGCTGCAGCTCGATGATGCCGCGCGGGCAGCTCTTGGTGCAGAGGCCGCAGCCTACGCAGCGGTCGAAGTCCACTGTGGGCATGCTTGTCGCGGGGTCCATTGTTATTACGCCGTATGGGCATGCCCGGGTGCAGTCGCCGCAGCCGAGGCATCCGTGCGGGCAGTCGCGCTCGCCGCTGCACGTGGCGGCTTCTATGGCGCATGAGCGCACGCCGTCGTAAGTGACGCGCTTTTCTCGCGAGGAGCATCCCGCGCTGCATCTCACCACTGCCGCGCGGCGTATGGTTTCGCCGGCTTCGAGGCCGAGCAGCGAGGCTATCCCCTGCATGGTCTTGTCGCCGCCTACGGGGCAGCTCAGTCCGCTAAGCGAGCTTGCGTTGACGCATGCCGTGGCGAAGGCGTGGCATCCGCTCTGTCCGCAGCTGCCGCAGTTTGCCCCGGGCAGCAACGCCTCGACCTCTCCGATGCGCGGGTCTTCGTAGACGTAGAATTTCCTGGCTACGAACCACAGCACCACCGCTGCGATGATGCCGGTGACGCCAAGCACCGCTACTGTTATCCAAATGGTGTCCATATTAAGTGTGTTCAGGTGTTTTGTCGGCTGGCAAGACTTCAAAGTCAAACTGGTGTGCTATGCGGCCACGCATCAGGTACAGCAGCGCGAAGAACGCCACTGTCATGCAGATGCCGTATGTCGCTGCTTGCGACTCGCTGCCTGTGAGCAGGTATGTCAGCACCATGGTGGCGATGAGGGCGATGCAGGGGAACACCGTTGCGAACATTATCGCCTTGCGGTGCATGCGCTCCGTGCCTCGCAGCACCACGCGCTGCCCCTTGACGTATCGCGACGTGTCCTTGACGCGCACTGTGGCGGTGCGGTCGCCCTTGCCGGAGGCGCGGCACAGCCGTGCGGCGGGGCATGAGCCGCACTCGTCCTCGCCGGTGATGCGCACTGTGAGCGTGCCGGCGTGGCTGTCAACGGATTCTACCACTCCGTCGTCGTCGATGTATTCCACATAGTCCGTTGCCATGTCGTTGTGTTATAGTTATTTGAGCCAGGCGGCATTTGGCCGCCCTTTGGGATTGCAAATGTATAAAATTATTGCGACACTTCCGCCGTTTGCGGCAGGTTATTTTTGTCAGTTGTCAAATGTCGAAGAGTATTGTCACCGACACCTCCACGCCGTCCCTGCGCAGCGAGATGTCCTGTCCCGGGGGTGCGGAGCTGGCTATGTCGCGCAGCCCGAAGCGGTAGCCGGCAGAGACCTGTATGAAGTTGAGCAGGTCGAAGCCCGCGCCTATGTCCCAGCCGGGCTGCACGCGGCACGTGGGGCAAGGCGTGCCGGCTGTGTCGCCGTCGAGGCGCACCATGAGCGACGGCCCGGTGTATAAGAAGGGGGCTGCAAGGTCGTATGTCGACCGCAGCCAGTGCTTGTATTTGGCGTGCAGGGGTATGTGCAGCATGTCGTCGCCGGCTTTCCAGCTGCCCGAGGCGTTGCCAACGGTGAGCGGTGAGCGGGTGTAGAGCAGCGAAGCGTCGAGGGCGAAGCCGCTGCCGCCGAACTGGTATTCGCACGTCAGTCCGCCGCTGAAGCCGCTGCCGCGCTTTGCGTCCCAGCCCGGGGCGTCAGACAGCCGAGCCGTGCTTATCTCGCCGCCGAGGCGTATGCCGTAACGGAACTGCGCAGCCGCTTGCGGTACAGCCGCAGCCGTGACGGCCAGCAGGGCAGCCGCTGTGCGTGTGAGGGCGTTCATCAGCTTCCCAGGTATTTGCGTTCCGTGAACTTGGCGGCTGCCGTGTCAGCCATTTGTATCAGGGTGACGAGGGGGAACAGCTCCTCGGCCTTGCGGTAGTTGCCCGTCTCCTCGCTGCTGCAGCGGTCTACGGACCATGCCCCCATGTGCCAGCGTATGGCGCAGACCTCGCTGTCCTCCAGCCCCAGCCCCATCTGGAAGAGCATTACCACCGACTTCTCGCCGTGGCCTATGGGGAGGGCTGAATAGTCGGTGCCGAACTCCGCCTTGCCGAAGTCCACCTGCGCCCCGCGCTTGCGGAAGTACTGGTTGGCCTTGCACACGTCGTGCAGCAGGGCGGCTATGGTGATGCTCTCGTCAGAGATTTTCTCGAATATGTCCGGGCGTTCCTTGATGAATGTCTGCTTGAGCATCATCGCCGCCTCGTAGACGTTGAGCGAGTGTAGCATAAGCCCGCCCTCGAAGCAGAGGTGGTTTTTCATCGATGCCGGCGCTTCGAAGAAGCCCGACTTCTCGAGCTGCGCTATGAAATAGTCCATGTCGTCGATGCCTGTGCCGCGCAGCAGCTCCAGGAACCGCGCCTTGTGTCTCTTGAGTTCTTCCTTGTCCATGCAGTTGGGATTTACAGGATGCAAAATTAGTCAAACCGCTCCGTATATGCAAGTGTTTCAGCCTCTCGCAATTGTCGCTTGTTGCCGTGTTGTGTAATTGGCGGCGGTTTATTACCTTTGCACCATGATGAATGATGCTTCACAGACTACGGCAGCCGCCGCGCCGAGGGGGCGGCTGTGGGAGATAGATTTCGCGCGTGCTGTGGCGATAGTGCTTGTCGTCATAGGCCATTGGGACATCGGCGGCGGCGAGCCGCGCTGGTGGACTGCGGCGGTTGATGCTATTTACACGTTTCACATGCCGCTGTTCCTGGCCATGAGCGGCTACCTGTACATGTACGGCTACAAGCCCGGGCGCAAGTACTTCCCATTTCTGAAAGGCAAGGCGATGCGGCTGCTTGTGCCGTATTTCACCGTGTCCGTAATAGTGGTGACAATCAAATGTTTGATGCAGAGTGTGGTGATAGTGCAGCATCCGGTGACGGCGGCGACGTATGTCGAGATACTGTACCGTCCTGCTGCCGGGCGTTTCCTGTGGTTCGTGTGGGCGTTGTGGTGGATGTTCGTGATAATGCCGGCGTTCCGCAGCCGCACTTCACGCCTTGTGCTGTTTGTGGCGGCCGCCGTGCTGGCATACGTGCCGAGGCCTGAACTCGGCGTGTTCTGTATCGACGAGGCGGCAGACATGGTGGTCTGGTTCATTGCCGGGACGCTGCTGTATGACTGGCGCGAGTACCTCCCGATGCGCTCCCGGAGCATGGCTTTAGGGGCGTTTGTGCTGCTGGCGGCGTTGCTTGCGGCATACGTCTGCGGCTGGCAGCCGGCGGAGTACGTGATACCATACGTTGCTGTTTATGCATTGCCGGCCATGGCGTACCAGTGGTCGGCACACAGCGGCGGCAGGACACGCGGCGTGATGCTGTCGCTCTCGGCGGCATCGTTTATGGTCTACCTGCTGCACACCACCTTCGAGGGCTTTGTCAAGTCGCTGTATCTGCGCTATGCACCTGCCGGCGACGAGTGGCTGTTCGCGCTTGCGGCAATAGCAGGCGTGGTGGCAGGGACTGTCGTGCCATGGTGGCTGTACGCTAAGGTGTTTACACGCTTCCGCATCACGCGCATAATGTTCGGACTGAAATGAATGGATTGATAGTCAAGGTGATATTGGCGTTGGCTGTGTTGGCAGGGCTGTGTGGCTGTGAGAAGGAATATGAGGGCGACCTGTGGTTTGCCGGCGATTCGATATGCCACGGCTGGAACGTCAAGTCGTATTTCCCCGACTGGCGGACGCACAACTACGGTGTCAACGGGGCGCGTATAGACCGCATCGAGGAGCTTGCCGGGCGTTTCGCCGGCGAGAGCGTGGTGGTGATAATCGGCACAAACGACCTGATGTGGATAGAGGACCGCGACAAGTATGCTGACCGCTACGCCAAGGCTCTGCAAGGCCTCGCGGCGCGGCGCATCTATCTGATTTCCATACTTCCGCGCAATCCCAACGACGTCCATCCGCAGCCGTATGACGAGGACATACGCGACATCAACAGCCGCATACGCTCGCGTGTAGAGGCCATGGAGGAGGTAGTGTATGTCAACGCCTATCCGGCTTTCGAGAAGGAGGGGGGCATAAACGCTGTCTATACCAAGGACGGACTGCACCTCAACGCCACGGGCTACCAGCTGCTGTCGTTCCTGCTCTCGCAGTACCTGCTGCGCGACACGCCCGATGCGGCGGCGGAGTGACGTTGCCCGGTCAGCGGCTGACGGCGAACTTGGCAGCCCCGGAGGCCGTGTGCAGTATGTATGTGCCGTGGGGCAGTGCCGAGATGTCGATGCCGTTGTCGCCCGGGCAGAGCTGCGTTATGACCGCTGCCGAGCCTGAGGCGGAGTATATGCGTGCCTGTGTGCTTACTGCAGAGCGCACGCGGAGCGTCCCCCCGGCGGCTGACAGGATGACAGGCCGCGCCGGCAGTGCCGCGATGCCGCCTGCGCCTCCCGTGGGCGTGTATTCCGCCTCGGGGTGGAAGTCCTCGCCGCCGCACACTTCGGTGGATGTCTCGCCTATCCAGCCACAGTCCTGGTTGACCGCCGTGTAGACCTTGACGAAATGCACGCCGCCCAGGTGCACCGGGTTGCCCTGCGCGTCCACCGCCCATGAGATGTCGAAGCCCTGCTCCTCGTCGTTGGAGATGTTGTCGGCATACCCGTAGCCGTAGCTGCGCTGTATGAACAGGTCGTTTCCGCCGCTGCCGATGTTGACATAGTTGTCGGGCAGGCACGCGCCCTCGTAGTAGAGCGTCTGCTCGCCGGCGAGCCATGCGGGCCAGTATTCCTGTGTGTGGAACGTGTTGCGCCTCACGTACCCCTCGGGCTTTGCCGGGTCGTTGGTCGTGTAGCGTATGTACGTGCGGTCGGAGATGTATTTCTCGTCCGGGTCAGGGTCTGCGTCCGCCGGCCGTTCCGGGTCAGGGCGGAAGTATGTGATGCGGTATGAGTGCTGCGTCGCGGGGTTGGAGTATTCGCTTCCGGCCAGCTCGTACCACGGGTCGTCGGGCAGCCCGTTGCCGTTGGTGTCCTCGCTGACCATTATTATGCCGGGCTCGGAGCTTCCGGTGCGTGAGCTGCTGTCTCGCGAGAATGCGTTGCCGTAGATGACGAAGTCGCGCTGCCCGGGGACGTTTGCCACCGGGTGGTCGAAGCCGACTATGATGTATCCGCCGTATGCCCCCAGCGTCACTGTTCCGGGAGTCCTGTCGCCGCACAGCAGCTCCTCGGCCTTGGCGAGCATGTCGGCTTCGGTGTCGCCCGGCTCGTGTTCGGGCAGGTCATTGACGAACTGCCCCGGCGCGGGGCGGTATGAGTATACTCGGTGCAGCCATGGCGAGGCTGCCGTGGCTGTCAACGCTGCTGCCAGGCAGAGCGATGCGCAGGTTATGTGCAGGTGTTCCATTTGTGCCGGTCGTGTTGTTTTCGCAAAAAAAAGGACAGGGGGACGGAGCTGCTGTCATGTTATGCTCCGTCGCCGCTGTTCCTCAAAACACAAATCTATTATAGACAAAAACTATTATTTTCCAGCCGTGTGAGGGCATGAAAAAACCGCTCACGGATACCGGTTGCTGCGCCAGCAGTGCGGTCTCGGCTACGTGGGCGGTGACAGGTTTGTGTTATGAGGAATTTCCGTCGTACAGCCCGCCAGCGCCCTCGTCGCGAGAAGGGCGTGTGCGGGATAAACCTGCGCCTAAGTCCCCGTAGGCAGCCGGGCGGCACGTGTTGGTGTCGCGCTGGGTCGGTTTGTCCTTGCCGGTCCGGTCTTCTGACTCGTCCCCCGTCATGCACGCCTTCCCGGCATGGTGCAGCCAGTGGCGGTATGTGCATTGGGTATCGGGACATCACAGCAGCGGGTCTGTCGGGGATTCTCACCCCTGTTCCCGGATGAGGGCTTGCTGATGCAGCCGCCTGCGGCTGCTCCCCCACCGATGTCAATCCATCGCTTTCGGCATGGTGTCTTTTCATCAAGTGGCTTCACGGCTTTCGCCCCGGCGAGGGGGTATGCCGCTGACTCTCTCGTCCAACGCCGCAAAATTAGGAAATAATTTCCGTCCGGGCAAAAAGTTTTGCGGATTTTTCGTAAATTCGCGTGCAGAACATATTTACATACGCGATATGGCAAAGATAGACACAGTGAACAAGTACATTGACGAGTACCTGGCGGGCAAGTCGCCCGAGGCTGCGGAGCGTTTCCGCGCCAAGGATGTCAGCCGGCAGTACCAGTCGATAATGACCTGGCGTTACAACCAGCGCAAGCGAGCCGCCGCTGCTGCCGCCGCCCCTGCCGGCAGGGAAGAGCCGAAGAGCCCTGCGGAGATGCTGCGCGGCGTGCGCAGCTGCATGGAGCGGCGCACTGACTTGACGGAGGAGATGCTCGACGAGCTGACGGCGGAGCTGGACGGCTTTGCGGAGTTTGTCCGCCAGACGCGCCGCCGCATGCGTGTCGCCGAGATTGAGATGCTCGAGACGCGGCGCGAGGAGATAGCCGAGCGGCTCAAGACGCTGCGCCGCCAGGTGGACGAGGTGCAAGCCCCGACGCTTTTCTGACCTCGCCGTCAGGTCTGCCGCTTTCCCTTATCGGAGAAAATTCCCGGAAGCGGCGTGCCAACCGTATTTACCCTGTTTACCACGGTTGACAGGGTGAACAGAGTAAACACTGTCTCTCCTTTGGGGATATTGCTCATATTTTCTCTTTTATGAGTCAACCTTTTTCAGGACAAGACAGCAAGGTTAACAGCGGCGGTCAGAACATTGCTGCGACACGCTTGAGCGCATCGACAAATGCGTCGGCTTCGCGCAGGGTGTTGTATGCGGCAAATGAGGCGCGTACGGTGCCGGGGATGCCGAGGCGTGTCATGAGCGGCTGGGCGCAGTGGTGTCCGGTGCGGACTTCCACGCCGAGCTTGTCGAGCAGCAGCCCTATGTCGTAGGGGTGTACGTCGCCGACGAGGAACGAGATGACCGCGCTCTTGCCGGGCGTCTGGCCGAATATGCGCACGGCTGGTATCTCGCTGCGCATACGCTGCTCTGTGTGCTGCGTGAGGGCGTGTTCGTGCGCGGCGATGCGCCCGATGCCTGTCTGTTCGATGAAGTCCAGGGCGCGAGCGAAGGCTGCTATGTCGATGAAGTCTGGCGTGCCGGCCTCGAACTTGAAGGGCAGCTCGGCGAATGTGGTGCGCTCGAACGAGACGTTGCCTATCATCTCGCCGCCTCCCTGGTAGGGGGGCATCTTCTCGAGCAATTCGCGGCGGCCGTACAGCACTCCGACCCCGCAGGGCCCGTACATCTTGTGTGCGGAGAATGTGTAGAAGTCGCATCCGATGTCTCGCACGTCTACGGCCAGGTGGGGTGCGGCCTGTGCGCCGTCTATCAGCACCGGCACGCCGTGGCTGTGTGCCTCGGCGGTCATCTCCTTGACCGGGTTGACTGTCCCCAGGACGTTGCTGACGTGGCAGAAGGCTGCCATGACGGTGCGGTCGGTGAACAGGGAGCGGTACTGCCCGATGTCGAGCGAGCCGTCGGGGAGCATGTCCACGACGCGCAGTCGTATTCCGGTGCGGCTCTGCAACAGCTGCCAGGGGACGATGTCGGCGTGGTGTTCCATGACGGTGAGTATCACCTCGTCGCCCTGGCGGAATGACTGCCCGAGGCTTGCCGCCACGAGGTTGATGGCCTCTGTCGTGCCACGGGTGAAGATGACCTCGGCAGTCTCTGCGGCGTTGATGTAGCGGCGCACGCGCTCGCGTGCCTGTTCCTGCAGGTCGGTGGCTTCCTGCGAGAGGGTGTGCACGCCACGGTGCACGTTGGCCTTGGTGTGGCGGTACAGGTGTGCTATCTCGTCAACGACGCAGTCGGGTGTCTGGGAGGTGGCGGTGTTGTCGAGGTATATGAGGTCTCGCTCGCCGACCTTGCGCTGCAGTATGGGGAACTGGCGTCGTATCTGTTCTGTTTCGTTGTCTGAAAACATTTTTGTATTGTGTTGTTGTGACGGCATTGTCGGAGTTCTCGGAGTACTCAGAGAACTCCGAGGTGTCCCTACTTTGCCGTGGGGCAGTCAGCCATGCATGTGGCGCATGAGTGTCCTTCCTCGCCGGCGAAACGCCTCTCTACGAGCTGCCGCAGCCTGTCGCCGAGGGCTGGCAGCCTTACGCCGTCTATCACGTCGGCCATGAATGCCTGTTTTAGCAGGAGCTTGGCGCGGCGGTCGGAGAGGCCTCTGGCGTTCATGTAGAAGAGCTGGCTGTCGTCGAATGTGCCTGTAGCTGTGCCGTGCGAGCATTTCACGTCGTCGTTGTATATCTCGAGCTGGGGCTTGGAGTACATGCGAGCCTGGGGCGAGCCGACCACGTTGCGGTTTGACTGGTAGGCCTCGGTCTTGACTGCTCCCGGGGCGACGTATATCAGCCCGGCGAATGAGCCGCGTGCGGTGTCGTCGATGACGTATTTGAACAGTTCGTCGGTCTTGCATCGCGGGGCGTTGTGGCGTATGCATGAGTATGTGTCGGCGTGTCGGTCGCGGTCTTCTATGGCAAGCCCCATGAGGCGGAGCGAGGCCTGCTCGCCGTCGAGGTCGCAGCGGTACTCGTTGCGCGTCGTGCCGTTGTACAGGGTTATCCCGTCGAGCAGGACGTTGCTGCGGGCTTGCTGGCGCAGGTAGAGGGAGGAGAGGCGCGAGGTGCGCTCGGAGCTTTCCTCGATGTCGTATATGTCGAGGGTGCTTCCCTCGCCGGCATACGCCTCGATGACTTGCAACGACATCAGTCCTGCGCTGCCGCCGCCCTGTGTGTGGTCGCACATGAGCAGCTTCGCCTCGCTGCCTTTGCCCAGTACGAGCAGCACGCGGCGGACGGCCATCATGGGCTGGTCGCCGCGCAGTATGCTGACGAGCTGCAGCGGACGCTCGAGGCGCACGCCGTCAGGGACGTATATCATCACGCCGTCCTGGCATAGCATGGTGTTCAGGGCGGCGACAGGGTTGCCGAGGTCTGCCAGCCGGCCGTAGTGGCGAGCCACGGTGTCAGGCATCTCGCGTGCCGCCTGCGCGAGCGAGCCGGCGAACACGCCCTGGCCGCTCGGTATGCCGCTCCCTTCGGGGACGACGCAGGTGTCGCCGAACATGTATATCTGTGCCGTCGAGAGGTTAGGCACTCCGCAGCGGAAGCTCTCTGCGGGGTTGAAGCGCATTGGCACGCGGGCGAGGTTTACCCCCCAGTCTGGTGCGAGCATTTCGCGCAGCGAGGTGATGTGGTAGTCTTCCGAGCCTTTTTCGGGGAGCGTCATTGCCTCGATTGCGGCGGCGGCCTTGTCGCGCAGGGCGTTGAGCGGTGCGGCGCACTGGCTGTCTATGAGGTCGCGGTGCTGCCGGAACAGGTCGGTGTATTGTCTCAGTGCGCTGTCCATCATGCGGGGTTTTGTGAGTCCACTTCTTCCTTTATCCAGTCGTATCCGCGCTCTTCGAGCTCGAGGGCGAGTTCGGGCCCGGCGGTGTGTACGATGCGCCCCTTGTAGAGGACGTGCACGATGTCGGGCTTGATGTAGTCGAGCAGCCGCTGGTAGTGCGTTATTACTATCGTGGCGTTGTCTTTGGAGCGCAGGGCGTTGACGCCGCCGGCTACGATGCGCAGGGCGTCGATGTCGAGGCCTGAATCGGTCTCGTCGAGTATGGAGAGGCGCGGCTCGAGCATCGCCATCTGGAAAATCTCGTTGCGCTTCTTCTCTCCTCCGGAGAATCCCTCGTTGACGGAGCGGGAGGCGAGCTTGCCGTCGAGTTCTACGATTGCTCGTTTCTCGCGCATCAGCTTGAGGAACTCTGTCGCTGAAATCGGGGGCAGCCCGAGGTATTCGCGCTTTGCGCTTATGGCTTCGCGCATGAAGTTGACCATTGACACTCCCGGTATCTCGACGGGGTACTGGAATCCGAGGAACAGACCCTCGTGGCTTCGCTCTTCCGGGGGCATGGCGAGCAGGTCCTTGCCGCAGAACGTGGCTTCGCCGCCGGTGACGGTGTATGCGGGGTTGCCGGCCAGCACCATTGACAGCGTGGACTTGCCCGAGCCGTTGGGACCCATTATGGCGTGTACCTCGCCGGGTCGCACCTCGAGGTCGATGCCTTTCAATATCTCTTTGCCGCCTATTTCGGCGTGCAGGTTCTTAACTTTCAGCATATTCGGTAATACGTGTTATATGTCGTGACACCAGCTTTGGGGTGTCGTTGTTTTCAGTGCCGTGTGCCGGAGGCGAGGTGCCGCGCAGCAGCGAAATTGAGCGAGCCTGCCGCAGCTGGCGGCGGTGGAGCAGCTCGCTGTAGTCCTCGGTGTCGGTCAGCACGGGGGCGATGTGCATCACCTCCTCTATAACGCCTCCGTCGCCTGCGTCGGCTATTCGCAGTGCCACGCAGTCCTCGTCCATAGCCCCCCATAGGTTGAGCAGCAGCGAGACGGCGGTGAGCCAGCGCAGCAGTGCGAGGAGCGTGCCGGCGAGGCGGCTGAGCAGCCCCCTGCCTACGAGGGCGAGCAATGCTTTCAGCGGCGTGGCTATGGCAGTGACTATGAGCGATGTGAGGAGGTACACCGTGGTCAGGGCCATGTAGCGTGCCGCCAGGTCGCCGTCGGCAAACTGCTGCTGCATCCCCTGCTGCTCGAGCATGGGGAACAGGTATGGGCATGCGAGGCGGGCCGCGATGATGCCTGTGCACCAGCCTATCATGGCGGGGAGCTGCCGGGGCGTGCCGAGATGCCAGCCACGGTATATTGCCCACAGCGATACTGCTATGACGAGTATGTTGAGTAATACGGCGGTCATCGGCATCGACGGCGCGGCCGCACGCCGCACCACAGCGCAAAGTTAATGCTAATCCGCGAGATATGCAAGAGTGGCGGCAGCGTTGCGCGGCAGGGTGTTAAAATCGGTTGGAAACGTCGTGCGGCTATTGCACAAATGCTCCGAAACCGCTACTTTTGTGCAGTTAAAAGCGTTTACAGCATAACGGCACTGCGCAACAGGCACAACACCATAGACCGGGCATATCAGATGAAAAGCATATTCAGCAAGGGACAGCCTCATGACATACAGTCGGCCATCGATTTCCTGGTGGTGACTGCGCTGCTTGTGTATGCCGGGGTGTGGGCGTGGCGCGAGTACATGACCTCCGCGCCGTATGTAGACCCGGAGCGTTACCCGGTGCGCGGCATCGACGTGAGCGCGCACAACGGCATGATGAACTTCGAGGCCGCAGCCGCCGACGGCATCGAGTTCGTGTTCATCAAGGCCTCGGAGGGGACGGACTTCCGCGACTCCAACTTCCGGCTGAACTATGACAAGGCACGCGAGGCCGGCATCATGGTGGGCGCGTACCACTATTTCCGCTTTGACAGCGACGGCGTGGACCAGGCGGTCAACCTGCTGGGCGCGGTGGGCGACCGCCAGCTCGACATAGGGATAGCCGTTGACGTGGAGGAGGAGGGCAACGCACGCGGCGTGCCTGTGGACTCGATAAAGATGCGGCTGCGCGACATGACCGAGTACCTCAACCTGCGCGGCTGGCGCGTGACGTTCTACAGCAACCGCGACGGGTACTATGACCTGCTGATGCCCGAAATGGAGGGGATGCCGATATGGATATGCTCGTTCTACAGCACCCCCCTCGAGGGCGAGTGGACGTTCTGGCAGTATGACCACCGCGGCAAGGTGAGCGGGGTGCGCGGCGACGTGGACCTGGACGCTTTCGGCGGCAGCCGCGAGGACTGGCGGCAGTTCATACTCGACACGCGCCAGGCCCCAGAGAGGCGCGGGCAATATTCAGACGGCTGAAAACGTTGTACATATACCGAAAATCAGCGAAAGGAAACGCAGATGAAACACGACAACACATTGCGACACGCCCTCACACTGCTCGCCGTGGCTGCGCTGGGGACTGTGCAGCTGCTGGCGTACAGCCCCGAGCGGTACGCCGCCTCGTCGCGCCTCGCCTCGGGCAAGTGGGCGAAGATACGTGTCAACGAGGGGGGGATGCAGTTCCTCTCCAACTCGCAGATACGCAACCTCGGGTTTTCAGACCCCTCCAAGGTGCGCGTATACGGCTACGGCGGGCGCATGATACGCGAGACGCTCGACGACCGCCACCCCGACGACCTGCCGCTGCTCCCCTGCGTGCATACGTCAAAGGGGATAGTCTTCTACGGCGTTGACAACATAGGCTGGCAGGGCGACTCCAAGGGTTCGGCGCAGGGAGGCTCGAAATACTCGCGCATACAGAACCCTTACGCCACAGCCTCGTACTATTTCATCTCTGACGCTGACACCCAGGACGAGCCGCAGGGCGTGATGCCCGCCGGGACTGCCTCTTCACAGCCCAAGACCACGTTTACCGCCCACCTGCTCCACGAGAAGGAGCTTGCCGCAGGATGCGTGTCAGGGCGCGAGCTCTTCGGAGAGGACTTCCGCACCAAGGCCGCGCAGTCGTTCCCCTTCACGCTCACCGGCTATGCCGGCGGCGAGGCAAAGGTCAACGTGCGCTTCGCCACCACCACGAGCAGCGGAGCAAGCACCGTCTCCGTCTACGGCAACGGCACGCACCTTGGCCCTGGCGACATGACCATTCGCGAGGCTGCCAGCAAAGTATACCTCGTGGCTGGCTCGGCTGTCAAGACCGTGGAGAACCCCGGCGAAAAGCTCGACGTGGAGCTGCGCTTCAAGACCAGCGGCGTGCTGCGCATGGCACGGCTGGACTATATAATAGTGGAATACGAGCGCGAGCTGCGCCTCTCGGGCGCGGAACTCATGTTCTACGACTATACCTCCGCCCCGACGGCATACACCGTTGCCGGCTGCACGGAAAGCACCGTGATATGGGACGTGACCGACCCCGAGTCGCCGTTGCTGGTGCAGGGCGACCGCCAGGGCGACCGCATCACGTTCACCGCCTCGCAGACGGGCTACCGCGAGTATGTCGCTTTTGACGCGGACAAGGTGTCGCGCACTGTCACCCCCTCTGGCAGCGTCGTCAACCAGGACATCCACGCCATGGAGACCCCCGACATGCTCATCATCACACCGCAGCAGTACCGGGCGCAGTCGGAGCGCATTGCGCAGATGCACCGCGACAAGGACGGCATGACGGTCCATGTCCTCACTCCCGAAGCGCTGTACAACGAGTTCTCGTCCGGCACGCCCGACGTGAGCGCGTTCCGCAAGGCACTCAAGATGTGGTACGACCGCGGAGGAGGCGAGGGGGGCAAGCTGAAGCACTGCCTGATAATGTCGCGCCCCACATACGACAACCGCATGATTACCGACGCGGTGCGCTCGGCGGGATATCCCCGTGTGCTGCAGTGGCAGAGCCAGGAGACGTACACCGAATCCTCGTCATACGGCACGGACGATTTCATCGTCATGCTCGACGACGTGACCGACGGCAAGTTCAACATGAACAAGGCACGCATCAGCCTCGGCATAGGCCGCTTCGAGATCAAGAGCCTCACCGAGGCTACGCAGATGGTTGACAAGCTGCTAAACTATGTCAACACCCCGCGCAGCGGCTCGTGGAAGAATACCGTCATGCTGCTCGCCGACGATCAGGACCGCGCTGTCCACATGGTGCAGACAGAAAACCTCTGGAACGGCATGAGGTCTGCCGGCAACGGCGCGAACTTCAACTACGAGAAGGTCTACATGGACGCTTACCCACTCGAGGCTTCGAGCGTGGGCATGCACTACCCCCAGGCCAAGGCTCGCATGAAGCAGCTCATACAGGAGGGCGTGGACGTGTGGAGCTACATCGGCCATGCCTCGCCGCGCGGCCTCTCGCACGAGGACATGTTCAACTGGACTGACATCACCTCGATGACCAACCGCAACCTGCCGTTCATGTACGCGGCGACATGCGAGTTCGTCCGCCCCGACGACGACGAGATAAGCGGCGCGGAGATAATGTGGCTGTACCCCGACAGCGGCGTGATAGCGATGATTGCCGCCTCGCGTTCCGTATACATCAGCGACAACGGCATATTTTCCGAAGCCATGGGGCGATACTTCTTCAGCCGCGACGCTGACGGCAAGGCCATACGCATGGGCGACCTGCTGCGCCTCGCCAAGAACGCCACCAACGACGGCGGCAACAAGCTGCGCTTCCTCCTCATGGGCGACCCCGCGCTGCGTGTGCCTTCGCCTGACAAGTATGTCGTAGTGGACCGCATCGGCGACACCGACATGACCGTGGGCAGGGAGATGCCGCAGGTGGGCGCACTCGAGAAATTCACCGTCGAGGGGCGCGTGGTGGACAGCAACGGCAATACGCTCGACGACTTCAACGGCAACGTTGACCTCATACTCTTTGACGCGGAGATGCCTGTGGAGACCTACGGCAACGGCGACGAAGGCGAGCCGTACACCTACAACGACCGCCAGTCGCGCCTGTTCCGCAGCGTCGAGAAGGTCACCGGCGGACGCTGGACAGCCACGGTGCTGACTCCTGCACTCATCGAGAACAACTATTCCCCGGCACGCTTGAGCCTGTACGCATACAGCGACAGCGGCGTGGAGGCCAACGGCGCGTGCGAGCGGCTATACGTATACGGCTTCGACCCCGACGCGACCCGTGCCGACGACACCGAGGGCCCGGTCATCTCCGGCCTGTGCCTCAACAGCGAGGCATTCGCCCCGGGCGACATCGTAAACCAGTCGCCGGTGGTACGCGCATCGATGCGCGACGACTCCGGCATAAGCGTATACGGCAGCACAATCGGGCACCAGATTACAATAAAGGTGGACGACCAGGTCTACAACGACGTGAGCGACTTCTACTCCCCGGCAGAGGGCGACCCCTACGGAGGCAGCATACTCTATCCGCTCAACAGCGTGGAGCCGGGAGAGCATACGCTGACGCTCACCGTCTATGACAACATGGGCAACGACTCGTCGCAGACCATAGCCTTCCGCGTGGCTGTAGGCCGCGCCCCGGGCATCACTGACGTACACACCGACGTGAATCCGGCTCGCACTTCCGTCAACTTCATCATCAACCATGACCGTCCCTCCGAGGCTCTGCAATGCACTGTGGACGTATACAACCTGGCCGGCAGCAAGGTGTGGAGCAACACCGTCTCAACCTCCAGCGACTACGACACTTCGCTGCGCATCGGCTGGGACCTGTGCGACGGCGGAGGCGGACGTGTCCCTCGCGGCATTTACCTGTACCGTGTGACAATAACCGACGCTTCGGGCGCAGAGTCTTCCGTGGCGAAGAAGCTGGCTGTCACTGCACCATGACTGTAACGTAATATGGCTCAACAGAAAGATACCTCATCCGTGCTGCTCCCAGAACCGACACTGCGCCGGCTTCCGTGGTATCTCGCATACATCGACATTCTGCACTCCGAGGGCGTGGCAACGGTCTCCTCTACACAGATTTCCAGGGCGTTGAGCGTGGACGCCTCGCAGATAGCCAAAGACCTCTCGTTCCTCAGCATCAAGGGGAAGACGCGCATAGGCTACGAGGTGAAGGCTCTCAGCGATGCGCTCACTTCGTTTCTCGGCTTCCGCACCCCCCACAACGCCTTCATTGCCGGCGTGGGCAGCCTCGGCGAAGCTCTGATACGCGACCGCGGACTTGCCAAGTACGGCCTTAACATCATTGCCGGCTTTGACGTGAAAGAGGACATCTGCGGCACGGAGATATGCAATGTGCCCATATTCCATCCCGACGAGATGAGGGCGCGGCAGAAGCTCTCGCGTGCCTCGATAGGCATACTCACAGTGCCGGTTGACCAGGCGCAGGACGTGGCTGACACAATGGTCGCTGCCGGCATAAACGCTATCTGGAACTTCACCCCATACCGTGTGCGTGTGCGTGACGGCATTGTCCTTGCCAACACGTCTATTTACGCGCACCTCGCGCTGATTTACAACCGTTTGAACTCTCAAAGCCACCTCCCATGAAAGTATTTGCAGTCAACGCCTCACAGCCCGACAGCGGGCTTCTGCACCATTGCATACTCGCCGATTCGGCAGTGCTGCCGTGGCGCAAGCCCATGTTCCTGCCCGACTTTGACCCGGAGATGAGCCTGCGAACAGTCCCGGCGGTGGTGATAGACCGCCTGGGCAAGAGCATATCGAGGCGTTTCGCGAGCCGCTATTACTGTCGTGCCGCATACGCGCTGATGCTCCGCGCCGAGGGGCTGTACCGCCACCTTGCAGCCGCAGGAATGTCCGTCAGCGCAGCCGTATCGTTTGACAGCGCGGTGTTCATTTCACCGAATATGCCTATCGAGGAGGTGGAACAGGCGTTCTCGCAAGGGGTGACGACAGAGGTGGACGGCACCGCCGCAGCGCAGACAGTATGCCCCGACTTCCGTGGCAGCATCGACCGCGCCATACACGCACTCTCCCAATACTCGACTCTCAAGATAGGCGACATCCTCTTCTTCGATGTTCCCGACCGGGGCATACCTGTGCAGGAGGGCAACCGCATCAGGCTGCTCGCGGCGCAGGGCGAGGAGATACATGCCTTTACCGTAAAATGACCCGACAGAAACAATCCAGCTTATGAAAAAAATATACCTCTTTCCGCTGCTCGGCGCGTGCCTGACTTCATTGGCAGACACAACGCTGCCCGCAGGCTACCATGCCGCGACATCGTCACTCGCCGAGGGGCATTGGGTCAAGATACGCATCGACGGCACTGGTGTATACGAGCTGACGTTTGACCGGCTGCGCGAAATGGGGTTCGACGACCCTGCAAAGGTCGCCGTCTTCGGACGCGGCTTGAAGCCGCTGCCCGACCAGTTTGTTGACCCGGAGTTCGGCACGGTGATTGACGCTGACCTGTACGCGACACCGCGTATGGTGCGCGATGACAAGCTGTATTTCTTTGGCACGGGACACGGCTGGATTGACTTCCTCGAAGACACGGACGCTGAAGACCCGATGCCGCGCTTCGAGCGGCGCAACGTGCAGATGTACAGCAAGTATGCCTACTATCTGCTTACCGACTCGCAGACTCCGCTCGACATGGAGGCCATGGCTTCTGCTCCTGACCCTGCTCCTGACCCTGCTCCTGACCCTGCTCCTGACCCTGCTCCTGACCCCGAACCGGTTGAGGGGGAGAGCGATGAGAGCGGAGGGGATACGCCTGCAGAGCCGCAGCGCATCTCCAGCGGCTACAGCTACATTCTCCACGACGTGGACCAAACACAGGGCTTTTTCGGCTCGGGACGCATTTATTTCGGCGAGCGGTTCAGCAATGCCAACCGCACAATGTCGTGGGACATCGTCCCGCAGAACTACCTCGCCGGCTCGCCGCTTGCCCTGACGCTCGGCGTGTATGCCGACGACAATTCCAAGGGCGACTACATGAACCTGTCGCTCGGCGACCTGACGCGCTCAAAGAAGTTCCCCGAGACCGACGTGAACATACTGAACAACTTTTTCCCCGACGCTTACGAGTGCAACCTGACCGGCAATTCCGGCACGCTCAAGCTGAACATCACCGGTTCTGACGAGGTGGAGAAAGTCGCGCTGGACTATTGGCTCGTGAGCTATGACTGCACGCTGCCGTCTGTGACACAGGGCATGGACTATGTCGTTGTGCCGCCCGTAGGCGAGCCGGCTCTTGTGCCGGTGGGCGAGGTGGGGGAGAGTACTGTCATCTGGAACGTAGCTGACCCCGCAAAGCCCGCCTTGGTGACGGCTGAAGGAAACGGCAGCGAAAACTGCGTGTCCGTATTGCGCGGCGAGGGCGACGGCGTGCTGCGAATGGTCGCATTTGACGCCTCGCAGCCGCAGATGCAGCCCGAGTACGTCGGCGATGTCGCTAACTCCAACCTGCACCAGCTGGCCTCGCACGGCACCGACCTGCTCATCATCACCGTACCCGCAATGCGCCAGGAGGCGGAACGCCTCGCCGCGCTGCACCGTGGCGACGGCCTTGACGTGATAGTGGCAAACGTGGCTGACATTTACAACGAGTACAATTCCGGGCAGCCCTCGATAATGGCATACCGCTCGCTGGTGCGCCAGCTCTATGACGCTGACCGAAGCCGCTTCCTGAACGTGCTGCTCTTCGGCCCGCTCGTGGCGGAGACCAAGGGCGTTTCTACTGACAACGACCCCGACGACATCATCATAGCTTACCAGTCGCCGACCATACCCGGCAAGGGAGACCCCCACAACGTCAACGATTTCATCGGCATGATGACCGACTATATCAACTCGCGTCTCGAGTACGTCTCCGTTGAGGTGGGCGTGGGCATCATACCGAGCCGCAGCGTCGAGCATGCCAGCCTTGCCGTTGACAAGGTGGAACGCTACATGGCGGAACAGAACTACGACATGGTCTGCAACAAGCTGCTCGGCGTGGCTGGCGCGGGCGACTCGCAGATGCACACCACGCAGGTGCTGAAACTCGGCGACAACATCAACAACCTCTTCGGACGCTCCCTCATCTTCACCCCGTATGTCACCGACGCTTTCACCAAACAGGAGCAGCTCGGCCGCTTCACAGGGCTGATAAACTCCGACTATGTGATGACATACTACCTCGGACACGGCTCTGCCTCGCGCATGAACGGCGCGTATGACATGTTTGTACGCGGCAACGAGTCTATGCTTGACAACAATATCCTTACCTTCTTCTTCTTCGGCACTTGCGACATCTGCGAGCCCGACCGCGGAGGCGGCGGCATCGGCGACGGCTTCCTCTTCGACACGCGCAACGGCATGGTGGGCGGCGTGGTCTCCACTCGCACGGCATACTCCAACCAGAACGAATCGTTCTGCAAGCTGTTCATGCAGTATCTCGGCAACGCCAAGGCCGGCCAGCCTGAGCTTACCTCCTCCAAGACCGTAGGACAGGCCTTTGCAGAGGCCAAGACGCAGCTGCGCACCCTCCACGAGAACACCTTCTCGCTCATGTGCGACCCTGCCCTCAAACTCGCCATGCCGGTCCTCTCCGTAGAGACTGACGAGACACTCGGCATTACCCTCTCCGTAGGGCAGAAGACCAAGGTCTCCGGCTACATAGCCACACGCGGCGGCAACAGGATAGAAAACTTCAACGGACGGCTGACGGCAAAGGTGCTTGCGCCCTCAGTGACGATGAAAAGCGAAAACCTCATCTCGCATGACACCAAGCAGCTTGACGTGGTCTATGCCGACAACGTGCTCGGCACATACTACGCCGACGTGCATGACGGCCGGTTCGAGGTGACCGTCGAGGCTCCCGTGAGCCAGTACCTCCGCCAGGGCGTGAACGTGTCTTTCGCCCTTTCCGCATACGACCCCGCCACACACACTGCAGCTTCAGGCAAGCAGGTGGTGGCGATTGACGTGCCGCAGACGACTGACGATGCCGACACGACACCTCCCGCAGTGGACGAACTATACTATGACCCCATTGAACAGTCCGTGCATTTCACCGTCAGCGATGACCGCACCCTCAACACCAACACCATCGCCCTGGGAACAGGCCTGGAAGTGTATGTGGACGGACGCCGCCGTGACGGCTTGCAGACACGGGTGGATGTCACCCCCGGCTCCCCTGTGACGGCAACGGCTGTGATACCTTGCGAATCCCTCGGCCGTGGCGACCACTCCGTGTCGGTGCGCATATCCGATTTCGCCGGCAACACGGCTTCGCGTACTGAAGCGTTCACTATTGGCGACACAGCTCCTTTATGCACCCTCGCCGCAGATGCTTACGGCACTCGCTCAGGCATGACGTTCACCGTTGACGGCATTGCAGACTCTGCCAAGGGACGGCTCATGATAGCCGACACAGAGGGCAATGTGCGCCTGACAGTGCCTTTCGAGGGCAAGGAGGTGTATGCCGACATGCTCGGTGAGGACGGTGTGCGTCTTCCCGAAGGCGTTTACCGCGCTTGGGTTATATATGACGCTCCCGGATATGAACACTCCGATGCGCTCCACTTCGCCGTCCTCAATCCCGGCGCGGTGCAATAATAACCGCTGTTTTTAGTTATTATAGGTGTAGCGTGCGGAGAAATGCACCCACGGTGCAGCCGCTCCGACACACCATAACCGACAGAAAATGAACATCAACAGAATACTCGCCCCGCGCACTGCGGCATCGGCTCTCCTGCTGGGGACTTGCGCCCTCGCTTTTGCCGACAACACCAACGACATCAAGGACAACGAGTTCAACCCCGTCAATAC
>ENA-OUQC01000699-OUQC01000699.1-human-gut-metagenome-genome-assembly--contig:-NODE-699-length-22070-cov-4.467272_pt1 | contig 22070 bp, 21 predicted proteins | sample MGYA00237942_ERZ548815 | MGnify/ENA primary metagenome ERZ548815 (study PRJEB26490, sample SAMN05194722) | human gut metagenome | biome: terrestrial biome; feature: human-associated habitat; material... | reverse complement strand
GCTTGTCCGAAGGCATCGCAATGCCCCTCGGCGCAATGCTCATGGCCCTCATGGTCGGCTGGGAGCTCAAGCCCGACTTCCTGCTTGACGAGATCCACTCCGGCGAAAAGTCCAAATTCTTCGACGGCTTCTACCGCGTATGCCTCAAGTGGCTGGTCGCCCCGATCATGGCGCTGGTGCTTGCCGGTCAGCTCATGGACTTCTTCACCAAGGTCAACTCCGGCATCCTCTACGGTATTGCCTTCGGCGTGCTGGCGGTGTTCATCGTGTACACCTTCGTCGGCAGCAAGAAAACCGATACAATAAAGAAGCAGTAAGCGCTTTCTCTTTCTCTCTCCGAAGCCCCGGCAGGAAACTGCCGGGGCTTCGTCTACAGCTATGCTGCACAACACGCCGCAGGTGTCCGCTTTTTGGTTATTTGCGGCGTTTTGCGTAAAAAGTCCGTTAAGAAATTTACTTTTGTTGATTCACGCTTCCACAGGCTTTATAATATTATTTGAATAGGTAAACAGAGCGCGGCCCCGCGCAGGAATTTCATCAAATATTACACCGTACCAAATATAAAAAATACTTGCTTTAATGGTAATAAGCATTTATAATAAATTTGCCTGACAAATAACTAACTATAGAGGGCTGCCCCATTGGAAAGAGTACATCTCAGGATACACGGCATCGTGCAGGGCGTGGGCTTCCGCCCGTTCATTCACAAGCTGGTGGGCAGCTACGGTCTCACCGGGTATATAAAGAACACCTCCTCCGGCGTGGAGCTGGAGCTGGAGGGCAGCCGCCCCGCGCTGGAGCGTTTCGTCCGCGACGTGCCGGAAAGGGCGCCGAAGCTCGCCGTGATAGAGAGCGTGGAGGCCGAGTATTCCGATGAGCTGCGCGGCTTTACCGGCTTTGAGATACGCAAAAGCCTGCAGGAGGCCGTCCGCAACACCCTCATCTCCCCCGACATCTGCATCTGTGACGACTGCCTGCGGGAGCTTTTCGATAAAAATGACCGGCGGTACCGCTACCCGTTCATAAACTGCACGAACTGCGGCCCGCGCTTTACGATAATAAAGGACGTTCCGTATGACCGGGCAAAGACCTCCATGAGCGACTTTCCCATGTGCCCCGACTGCGACAGGGAGTACCGCGACATTGAAGACCGGCGCTATCACGCGCAGCCTGACTGCTGTCCGGAATGCGGCCCGCGCGTGTTCTTCCTCGGCGCAGACGGAACGGAGCTTCCCGGCAATGCGATAGAGACGGCGCGCGAATATATAAAGGCGGGAAGGATCGTCGCCGTGAAGGGGCTGGGCGGGATGCACCTCGCCTGCCGCTGTGACGACCCCGCCGCCGCGACGGAGCTTCGCCGCCGCAAGCAGCGCGACGAGAAGCCCTTCGCCATCATGTGCCGCAACGCGGAGACGGCCAGACGGCTGTGCCGCGTGTCCGCGGCGGAGGAGAGTATACTCACCGGCTTCCGGCGGCCCATCGTCCTTTTGGAAAAGCGGGAGAGGGGCACGCTTTCGCACATAAGCGAGAACGGCTATGTTGGCGTCATGCTGCCGTATACGCCGCTGCACTACCTTCTCTTCGGCGACGATATCGACATGCTGATAATGACCTCGGCCAATCTCTCCGACACACCGATAATGTACAAAAACGGCGAGGCGCTGGAAAAGCTGTCCGGCATCGCCGACGGCTTCCTCCTGCATGACCGCGACATCCAGACCCGCTGCGACGACTCGCTGTGCTGGGTGCTGGACGGGAGGGAATACCCCGCGCGGCGCTCGCGCGGCTACGTGCCCTTCCCGGTGAAGGTGCCGGACAGCCGTATGCGCATACTCGCCTGCGGGGCGGAGCAGAAGGCCAGCTTCTGCATCTCAAAGGAGGACTACGTTTTCCCCTGCCAGCATATCGGCGATCTGAAGAACCTTGAAACGCTGGAGAATTACGAACAGCAGATCCTGCATTTCCAGCGCCTTTTTGATATCGTGCCGCAGGCCGTCGCCTGCGACATGCACCCGGATTATATGTCCACGGAGTACGCCCAGCGCCGCGCCGCGCGTGACGGCATACCCATCGTCTACGTTCAGCATCACCACGCGCACATGGCCGCCTGCATGGCGGACAACTCCCTCCCCGGCCCGGTCATCGGCCTTGTGTGGGACGGAACGGGCCTCGGCACGGACGGGACCATCTGGGGCGCGGAGTGCCTCGCCGGCGGCTACGGCGGGTTTGAGCGCCTCGGCAGCATCCGCCCCATCCCGCTCATCGGCGGGGACAGGGCCGTGAAGGAGAGCTTCCGCGTGGCCTACGCGCTTCTGCGCGAGGCCGGATGCGATGTAAGCGGCGTCGAGAACGCCGGTGCCCTCGGCCGCGTGTATGACGCGCGGCTCAACTGCCCGCTCTCGTCAGGCATGGGGCGGCTGTTCGACGGCGTGGCCGCCATCCTCGGCATAAAGACCCATTGCAGCTATGAGGGGCAGGGCGCGGTCCTGCTGGAGGCCGCGGCGGCGGACGACGGCGGCGTGTACGACCGCCCGCTTGAGGGCGCGCCGCTTCGCTTCGACTGGCGGCCCATGATCCGCGCCGTCACGGCCGGCATGGCGCAGGGCGTCGATACCGGCGTCATCGCGGCGCGCTTCATGAACACGCTTGTGGAAATGGCCGCCGCGCAGTGCATCGCCGCGCGCCGGGAAACGGGGATAAGCACCGTCGTCCTCTCCGGCGGCAGCTTTCAGAACATGTATATAATGCGCCGCCTGCCGCCGCGCCTTGAGCGCGAGGGCTTCGCCGTGTATCATCACAGCCGCGTCTCCGCGAATGACGAGGGTCTTTCTCTGGGGCAGCTCATGATCGCGCAGGCCGCGCTTGAAAAAACGAGGAAAGAGTAATAAGTCAATGTGTCTTGCTATCCCACTCAAACTGGTCGAAATAGACGGCAACCGCGCCGTCGGTGAGGCGATGGGTATGCGCCGTGAGCTTCGCGTCGATTTCATAGACGCGCCGAAGCTCGGCGAATATGTGATAGTCCACGCCGGTTTTGCCATTGAGCGCCTCGGTGAGCAGCAGGCGCTTGAGGATCTTGAAAGCTGGGGGGAGGTCGCCGATGCGCTCGGACATCTCTGAGGCGCGCGAGGCGCTTTTGTCCGCCATCGCCGCCCTGCCTCTCCGCGGCAAGGTGAAGCTTATGGAGGTGTGCGGCACGCACACCATGGCCATCGCAAGGTCCGGCATAAAGTCCATGCTGCCGGAAAACGTGCAGCTTCTCAGCGGGCCGGGCTGTCCCGTGTGCGTCACCCCGGCGGCGGTCATGGACGCCGTCCTCGCCCTCTCGTCGGAGCCGGGCATCATCCTTGCAAGCTACGGCGACATGCTGCGCGTGCCCGGAAGCGTCCGGGGCGACAGCCTGCAAAGGCGGCGGGCCCTCGGCGCGCGGGTAGAGATAGTCTACTCCCCAGTTGACGCGGTGGAGCTTGCAAAGCGGAATACGGATAAGGAGGTCGTTTTCCTCGGCGTCGGGTTTGAGACGACGGCCCCCGGCACGGCCGCGGCTGTGCTGACCGCGCAAAGCGAGGGCGTGAAGAACTTCTCCGTCTGGTCGATGCTAAAGACGGTGGAGCCCGCGCTGCGCGCGCTTCTGGCCTCGGACGGCTTCGACGTGCAGGGCTTCCTCTGCCCCGGCCACGTCGCCTCGATAATCGGCGCGCAGGGCTTTGAGTTCCTGCCGCGCGGCTACGGTATGCCCGCGGTCGTCGCCGGGTTTGAACCGGCGGATATCCTGCTTTCGGTGTATATGCTCCTGCGGCAGATCGCGTATGATAAGCCCGCGCTTGAAAACGAATATACCCGCGCCGTCGCGCCCGGCGGCAACGCGCTTGCCCGGCGCGTGCTGGCGGAATGCTTCGTTCCCCGGCGCGACATGTGGCGCGGCCTTGGGGCGATAGAGGCAAGCGGCCTTGCCCTGCGCGATGGGCTTGCAGCCTTCGACGCGGAGAAGAAGCTTGGCATTTGCATCCCGGCGCAGACCACGCCCACGCCCTGCCGCTGCGGCGACGTTATATGCGGGCGGCTGGACGCGCGCAAGTGTCCGCTTTTTGGCCGCGTCTGCACGCCGGAGGCCCCCGTCGGTCCGTGCATGGTGTCGTCGGAGGGGGCCTGTGCCGCGGCGTATAAATACGGCGGAATATAGAGGGTATTTCTATGGACGATATAATCACACTCGACTACGGCAGCGGCGGAAAAAAGACCTCGCGCCTGATAGAGGACATGATACTCCCCGCGCTCAACAATCCCGCGCTGGGTGAGCTTGGCGACGGGGCGATAGTTCCCGGCGCGGAAAAGCTCGTTTTCTCCACGGACAGCTTCGTCGTCGATCCGCTGTTCTTCCCCGGCGGCGATATCGGGGAGCTTTCCGTCTGCGGCACCGTCAACGACATTTCCGTCTGCGGCGGCGTTCCGGAGTATCTTAGCTGTTCATTTATAATAGAAGAGGGTCTGCCCATGGAGACGCTTTCGCGCGTCGTCGCGTCGATAAAGCGCGCGTGTGCGCACGCGGGCGTGTCGGTCGTGACGGGCGACACCAAGGTGGTGGAGCGCGGCCGCGGCGACGGGCTTTATATCAACACCGCCGGTGTGGGCTTCCTGCGCTGGCCCGGCCTCACGCCGAAGGCCATCCGCCCCGGCGACAGCGTCATTCTCTCCGGCACGGCCGGGGATCACGGCACGGCCGTCATGCTGGCGCGCTCCGGCATGATGCAGGGGGATATCCGCTCCGACTGCGCGCCGCTCAACGCGCTCTGCGCCGCGGTGCTGGATTCAGGTGCTCGCGTGCGCGTCCTGCGCGACCCCACGCGCGGCGGTGTCGCCACGACGCTCAATGAATTTGTGGAGGGCGGCGAGCTCGGCATAGTGCTGGATGAGGCCGCGATCCCCGTGCACCCCGGCGTGCAGGCCGCGTGCGACATGCTGGGTCTTGACCCGCTTTACTGCGCGAACGAGGGCAAGCTTCTCGCCGTCACGGCGGCGGAGGACGCGCCGCGCGTGCTTTCCGCCATGCGCGAAACAGCGGAGGGGAAAAACGCCGCCGTCATCGGCACGGTCACGGCGGACTGCCCCGGCCGCGTCGTGATGGACACGGCCTTCGGCGGGCGGCGCATATTGCAGAAGCTCGCCGGGGCGCAGCTCCCGCGCATCTGCTGACGCGGCAAAATTTACACCGTATATTTCCGGCAGCCCGGTTTTTATAATAGCAAAACAGTACCCTCGGTTGACAAGAGCACATACGCCTGACGGCGTCAGAAGAAGCTCACGCCGTTCCGTTTCCGCCTTTAGGCGAAAACTGCACTATGCTCACTCCTTCTTCCTTTTTCCTTGCAAACCCGCTTCGCTGGGCTTTGCTCGGAGGACGGGGGAGTAAAGAAGTTCGCGCCATTCCGTTTCCACCTTGCGGTGAAAACTCCATTATGCTCTCTCCTTCTTCCTTTTTCCTCACAAACCCGCTTCGCTGGGCTTTGCTCGGAGTACGTGAGAAGGGTCGTGCCTTTTCGTCTTGATGGGTTACGACACATCTGCGTCTCAAAAGCCAAAAATCACTCGAAAATCCATCGCTGTCAGGTGCAAAGCAGTTTTGCCGGAGCAGAAAGGCGGCCAGACGACGAAAAGACCGTAGGGAATACTTCGTGTATTGGCAAGGTCTTTGAGGATGTATGGGCGTTCTTTCTGCCCGTCAAAACCGTGTGTGTCCGTGTCAATCGAGGGTACCAGAAGATTATAAATGCTGGCTTAATTAATGTCAATCGGGGAAAAATGCACATATGATTACTATAGCAACTATCCCGCGGCGGACTGCGCACAGCGCGGCCTCGCGGCGCGGGAGCAAGCAAGGGGGAATCATATGTGAATTCAGCTTATTTTCTGGGCGCGAACTCCAAGGACGGCTTTTACTCGCTCTACGGCGGGTTCTGCTGTGCGCCGGGCGACTACCTGACCGTGATAAAGGGCGGGTCGGGAACCGGCAAATCCGGCTTCATGCGCAAGATCGGGCGCGCGGCAGAGGCGCGCGGGCTGGACGCGGAATACGTTTTATGCTCCGGCGATCCGGACTCTCTCGACGGGGTGTACATACCTGCGCTGCACCGCGGCTGGGTCGATGGAACCGCGCCGCATGTCATCGAGCCGAGGCGCTTCGGCATTGATGGAGATTATGTAAATCTAGGCAGCTTTTACCGCTCTGGGTTGACTGCCGAACATCATAATTATGTAAACCAGCTATACGACCGCTACCGCGGGGAATACGCCGCGGCATACGGCTATCTCGGCGCATGCGAGAAGCTGCGCGGCGCATACATGCCGCGGCTATTCGGCGCAGAGGAATGCAGCACTCTGCGCAGGCGGCTGCGCAATATTTTAAAGCGCTGCCGCCCCAGAGACGGGGCGGCGGATACAGGCGCAATACATTGCAGGGAGCGCTTCCTGCACGCGCTGAGCTGCAAGGGGGAATTATATCTCAGCGGCGAGGCCGCAAAGTTATGTAAACTTATCTATCAGCTTGACGACGGCCTCGGCGGGGCAGATGCGGCGCTGAAAATAGCCTCGGAGGAAGCGGAAGCCATGGGCGCGGCGGTCATAATATGCCGCTGTCCGGCCGCGCCGGAGCGTTATGACGCCGTGCTGATACCGGGATGGAGCGCGGGCTTCGTGTCCGACGGATACGGTATCCCCGGCGCACGGCACATCAGACTGGACGCCGCAGTGGATGCCGCCGCGCTTCAGCCGCACCGCGCGGCGATACGCGAGGGGCGGCAGATGGAGGAAAAGCTGCGCGCGCTTGCGCTGGAGCGGCTGGCACAGGCAAAGGCCCTGCACGACACGCTGGAGGAATACAGCAAGGCGCAGATGGACTTCCCCGCGCTGACGGAATACACCGTGCGGTACATTGAGGAAATATTTGAATAGATATAGGGTATAAATATGGGCTGTGAAGTCCGGATGAGGTTTTCCTCGTCTTTTCTTCACAGCCCGATTTTTTGTATAGGAGTATTACATCGGACAGGACTGCCGGTATATCATCACGGGGCGGATGGATATATCCTGCGGATAGCTCGCGCGCCCTGTCGCAATGTCCATCGCAAGGCGCATCGCCATCTGGCAGGCATCCCTTAAGCGCAGATCCACCGCCGTTATCGGCGGGGTATAGTGCTCAAAAAGCGCCTCATTGCTTGAACACATCACGATTATCTGCACCTCGCGCCCGACGGCAATGCCGGCCTCCGTGAGTGCAGATGAGATACCGAGCGCCGTCATATCATATGCGCACACAATCACCTTCGCCAGCTTCCCTGCCGCGATGAGGCGCTTGCCAAGCTCATAACCGGCGGTGATGTCGGTGTCGGCGTAATATATGCGGTTGTCAAGGCTGACCCCGTTGCTGCGGCAGCAGTCAAGAAACGCGTTGCCGCGCCACATCACGCCGAAGAGAGACTTGGACGAGACGAGGATAATGTCATCCCCGCCTTTTTTCATGGCGTGCTTTGCTGCCATGCGCCCGGATTCTAGCTGATCCACGCTGACGGAAGAGTAATATGGAAGGGTACGGTTGAGCAGGATCACAGGCACGGTAGCCGGCGTCTCCGTGAGGCTGGCAAGGTCAAGCCCGCCGGGGGAGATAACGAGCGCGGCAATGTTCTTCCCCTCACTCCACAGCTCGCGCTGCAGGTGCAGCTTGTTCTGTTCATACGGGCGCATGATGATGTCAATATGCGCCGTCTCAACATTGACGGCGTTGTTGAAACCATCCCAAAACGTCGGCAGCAGCATCTTCAGGTCGTTGAGAGGAAAGTAAACCGCTACGCGGTATTTCATCGCGCTGCGCCTGCGCCCCTTTGGGGCGTAGTCCATTGATTCCGCAATCTCTTTTATATGCGCCTGCATCTCCGGAGAAATACGCTTTTCCGTGCCGCGCCCGGAGAGCACGTATGACACGGTCGCGGTGGAGGTGCCGCATTTTGCGGCAATATCTTTCAATGTAGTCATAGCAAAAATCCGTTATAGCTGCAAAAAATTGCACGATGTTAAGAATCGTGTTAAGGGGATTATACACCACGGGCGCAGAAATGGCAAGTGTGCTTAAAACTTTTCATTATAAGTTTGCTTAATGTATCATTGAATTAAGCAAATATTAGAATAATACGCCAAATCGAAGCATATATAATTGTTAAAATGTACGGTTTTTAGCTAGCCTAATTGACAAATCCGTAAATTTATATAAAATGCAAGTATAGTTTAACCATATAATTTAAGCAAATAATTAAGTAAAGGAGAATGGACAATGGCAAATAAGATCAATGTTTTGGAAGTCGGGCCGCGCGACGGATGGCAGAACCTCAAGCAGATGCTCACCTTCGAGCAGAAGCTCGATCTCATCGGCGAGATGTTTGACGCCGGTGTGCAGGAAATGGAAGTCACCTCCTTCGTCAGCCCCAAGGCGATTCCCCAGATGGCAGACGCGTCGGAGCTGGCAAAGGCATGCATCGAAAAGTATCCCAATCACAAGCTGTACGCGCTCGCGCCGAATTTCAGAGGTGTGGAGAACGCCGTGAACGCAGGGATCACCAACATCTCCTACGTTATTTCCGTCAGCGAGAGCCATAACAAGGCGAACATCAGACGTACTCATGAGGAATCCCTTGCAGAGCTGCAAAAGATAATGGACACCTTCCCGCAGGCTGATATCTGCGTATCCCTCGCAACGGTGTTCGGCTGCCCGTTCGAGGGTATCCCCCCGATCCAGAAGCCGGTCGATTTCGCCAAGCGCGTTTACGACATGGGCATCCGCAGCATCTGCCTTGCAGACACCATAGGCATTGCCGACCCCAAGCAGGTGCGCGAGACTATCACCGCCATGCTCGCGGCGCTGCCCGGATGCGAGTTCCAGATCCACATCCACGACACGCGCGGCATGGGGCTTGTCAACACGCTTGCAGCGATCGAGTGCGGCATCACGACGGTGCAGAGCACGCTCGGCGGTCTCGGCGGCTGCCCGTTCGCTCCCGGCGCATCCGGTAACACCGCAACGGAGGATCTCGTCTACATGCTTGAGCGCATGGGCTACGACACCGGCATAGACTTTGAAAAGCTGCTGGCCGCAGCAAAGCACCAGAAGAGCTTCGTTGACGGCATATACAGCGGACACCAGCAGAACATCACCACCAAGCCCCCCTGCTGCTGAGGCAAACATACATATCCAACATAACGAAAAGAGAGGAACAAGCTAATGGCATATGATGTAATTTCCCTGCTTCTGTTTATCGGCGTTATCCTCCTTGCATTCTTCCGCAAGGTAAACGTCGGCGTGGTGGCGCTCGCCGTGGGCGCTATCGCAGTGAGAATATTCGGCCTGACTGACAAGCAGCTTATCGCCGGTATAAGCGCGTCAATGTTTGCCACACTCGTTGGCATCACGCTTCTCTTCGCCGCCGTCACGCAGACTGGCGCACTCGACCTTCTCGCGCGGAAGATAATCGCCCTTGCGGGCAACCGCATGTGGATAATCCCCATCGCGGTCTACATCGCCGGATTCATCGTTGCGGGCGTCGGCCCCGGCGCTATCCCCGCGCTTGCCATCATCCCGGCTATCGCCGCCGTCATTGCGGTCGAGGTCGGTTTCGACCCGATAATGCTCGTGCTCATCGGTGAGGCGGGCCTTATGGCGGGCCGCATGACCCCGATAACCCCCGAGGCGGCAATAATCACCAAGGCAGCGGCCGACGCCGGCATTGACAACGTCATGGGCACCGTCCTTCTCTGCCAGACGCTCGTTACCATGATATACTCCGTCATCATGTGGGTGATCTTCAAGGGCTACAAGGTCAAGACTCCGCTCACCCCCATTGAGAAAAACAGCCTCCCCAAGTTCAATTCAAAGCAGATCATAGCCCTGTGCGGCGTGCTGCTGATGATGATCCTGCTGATATTCTGCAATGTCAACATCGGTATTGCCGCGTTCGGCGTGGCGGCCCTGCTGTTCCTGCTGGGCGTGGCGGACGACGCAAAGGCGATAAAGGCGCTTCCGTGGGGCACGATAGTCATGGTTCTTTCCGTCGGCGCGCTGCTTGACATCGTCAACGCAATGGGCGGCATCGACCTGATGAGTCAGGGCATGTCCGCAATAATGACGAAGTCCACCGCGACCCCGATAATGGGCATTTCCGCAGGACTGCTCAGCCTTGTCAGCTCCGCGCTGGGCGTTGTGTACCCGACGATGATGCCCATGTGCGCGGGCATAGCCGAGCAGGTCGGTGGGGTCAACCCCGTGGCGCTGATGGCGGCTGTCGGTGCGGGCGGCTCCCTCTCCGGTATCTCCCCGCTGTCCACCGGCGGTGCGCTCGCAATGGCAGCACTGGGCACGGCCATCCCCAACCTCAGTAAGGAGGAGGAGAACCGCCGCTTCATCCAGCTGTTCATCATGGCCGGTATTGCCCTGCTGACGCTGGCCATCTGCTGCACCGTGTTCTACAACCTCGTCGCCGCGCTTCTGCACGGCTGATAACACCGGTGATACCGGTATTCCCGGTATCACCGCCACACCTAGAGCTAAACAAGTAAATCTAAACGAAAAAGGAGATCAATAAAATGGATAAGGCATTAAGCAATATCACCGTTCTCGACCTCACCCGTGTTCTCGCCGGTCCGTACTGCACCATGATGCTCGCCGACTACGGCGCAAACGTGATAAAAATAGAGGTTCCCGGCAAGGGCGACGATACCCGCGCCATGGGACCGAAGAAGAACGACTACAGCATGTACTACGCCTATGTCAACCGCGGCAAGAAGGGCATCACCCTCAACCTCAAGGAGGAAGAGGGCAAGAAGATGTTCATCGAAATGGTCAAGAAGGCCGACGTCGTCGTTGAGAACTACCGCCCCGGTGTTATGGACAAGCTCGGGCTTGGCTACGACGTGCTCAAGGAGGTCAACGACCAGATCATCTACGCCGCCGTTTCCGGCTTTGGCTGCTACGGCCCGAAGTACAAGCGTCCCGGCTATGACATCATTGCGCAGGCGACCTCCGGCCTGATGAGCATCACCGGCGAGGCGGGCGGCCAGCCGCTGCGCGTCGGCAATGCGATGGGCGACGTGCTGGGCGGCATGAACCTCACGATAGGCATACTTATGGCGCTCAACGCCCGCACCGTCACCGGCCGCGGCCAGCGCGTGGACGTGTCGCTCGTTGACTCCGTCGTGTCCAGCCTTGAGGTCGGCTGGCAGCGCTTCTTCGCCTCCGGCAAGCAGCCAGAGCTCATCGGCAACCGCTATGCCTCCGCGTTCCCCTATGACTCGTTCACAGCCAGCGACGGACGCTTCGTTATCGGCTGCGGCAACGACAAGCTCTTCACGCTGCTGTGCACCAAGGTGCTTGGCCGTGAAGACCTGCTGACCGACCCGCGCTTTGACACCAACATCCACCGCTGCGAGAACCACGCCGCACTCAAGCCCGAGATAGAGAAGTGGAGCATTGAGCACACCATCGCGGAGTGCGTTTCCCTCATCGATGCGGCAGGCGTTCCCGTCGCCCCCATCAACATGCTCGCCGACGTTGTCAATGACGAGCACATCGCAGGCGCGCGCGAAATGTTCATCCATATGCATCACCCCGTTATCGGCGACATGACCGTTCCCGGCAACCCCGTCAAGCTTCTCGACACGAAGCCCGATATATCCAAGTGCGCACCCGATCTCGGACAGGACAACAAGGCAGTTTACGGTGAAATGCTCGGCTTGACCGAAGGTGACCTTGAGACGCTGAAGGCACATAACGTGATCTGACCCTCCCCGCCGCAAAGCATCTCTCCTGTTACAAGATAAAGAGGCAACATCCCATGCAAACAAGGACGCAGTCAAGTGAAACAGCTTGGCTGCGTTCTTGTTTTTCTAAGGCATGAAAATGGACGCCAAAAATGGCGTCCATTTTATTTATCTGCATATTTTACGCAATTTCACGCAATGTACCGAAAACGGTACTCTAGCGAAAATTGCCGGTGTCGCCGAACACGTCATAGGACTTCCCGGCGGGGCCGTCCGTTCCGTTCCAGTCGAAGCACTCCATGTCCGTGCCGCTCCACCAGAGCGGGTCATAGCGGATGTGGTTGACCGGGGTCTTGTTCGTTGCAGAGGCCAGCTCATCACGAGATACGAGTATACGCTTCGCACCAGAGACGAGCTTCAGCCCGTTTGCGTGGTCGCAGTCGAGATGCGACAGCAGGACCATGTCCAGCGCCGATGGTGCAATGCCCATCGTCTCTAGCTGCTCGTTGATGGCCGCGCCTTTTTTCTATGCGCCCCTGATTCGTCATGTACAGTGGCAGTGAGCCGAGAGAGCGTATCTGTGCCCGGCGGTCGAAGACGCCGTTCGGACTCATGTCGCGGTGCCAGCCGCAGTCGAAGAGCACCTTTCAATGCGGGCACTCTATGAGATACGCCGAGACCGGCAGCCACAGTCTCTCGGACTTCCTCGCAAAAATGCCGGAGGCTTTTATCGTGCTGCAATGCTCGCCGCCGAACGGCAGCTCCGGCGCAACGCAGACCTCGCCCGTGTGGAATACGTGTATCTTTATATCCGCCAATGTGATCCGCTCCTTGTCAACCGTGAGTATAAGTATAACGCGCATGCATAGCACGTGAACGCCGGTTTTGATATTTGTTTTATCATATCACAGATGGCCGCAAGGGTAAAGCCTATCAAGCTGCCTGCCCCCACGGCATGAAAATGCAGAGAGCGTGATGCTCTCTGCGCGGCGCTGCTATTCGGTTGGATGAATTTAGGGTGATGCATCAGGTCAAAGGGGCTTGCGGCAAAGCAAACTCGCTGCAAGCCCCTTGGGGTTTATCCATATTCTTTTTAGCAGCAGAAGAACCTGTAGCCGCAGGTCGGGCCGAGGCACATGTTCAGCGCGCACATCGTCAGGCACAGCTTATCCGTGCTGAGCCCGCCGGAATAATTGGTGGTATAGCTGTCATAGAAGTCGCCGCCGCTTTGCAGTATACTGAGGAGCTTCCTGTACTCCTCATTGCCCGGCTCGATCTCTACAGCCTTTTTTGCGGCCTCAAGCGCGGCGATCTTATTGCCCATGTACATATTCGCCCCGGCGTAGAGGTAGTACCACTTTCCGTCGCGCTCCGGCATGGGAACGCCGGAGAGGGCGTTGAGTGCTTCCTTATACATGCCGTTGCGGATGTAGTTCTTTGCGGCGGTGTATTCGCTGCGCTCCGTCTGGCGGGCACCGGCGCTGCCGCCGAAATCGTTCCACCCGGCCCAGCCGCCCCACGGCCCCCAGCCGGAGTCCGCATAGCCGCCGTAGCTCTGTCCGCCGTAGCCGCCGCCATAGCCCTGCCCCGCCGCCTGCTGCGCCGTGCCGTTTTTTATTTGGTCATAGGCGGCGTTTATCTCGTTCATCTTGCGCGCGGCCTCGGGGTCGTTCGGGTTGAGGTCAGGATGGTACTTCTTCGTCAGCTCCCTGTAGGCCTTTTTTATCTCTTCATCCGACGCGTCTGGCGACACGCCGAGGACTTTATACGGGTCCTGATACATCGGAAGTTCCTGCCTTTTTAGAAAATTTAGCGTCAAACTGCTGCCATAGGCCGAAGCACAGGATATTCTTGAGGATATCCGCATCCTTCACCAGCGGCAGCTTGTCAAAATAATATATGCACTCTGAAACAAGCATCTTTAGGATATCCCGGAAGCGCGCCTCATTATCCAGCCCGTAGTACCGGCGGAAGGGGTTATAGCTGTTGTGAAACGTGTCCGAGTCGAGATCCATCGCGGCGTCCATGATATAAATGAAGCGCCCGAGAGCGCGCCCCATGGCGCGCAGCGTGTCCGCCCATCTGTCCTCACGGAAAACAAGCGTCTCCGCCATAAGGTCACCGAACGTCGCGGCGGCAGCATCCGCGCTTTCATCATGCGCGGCCTCCAGCTCATGCAGGCGGGAAAGCGACAGCGTCATTGCCGAATGCTGGCGCGGATAAGCCTGCGCAAGCGCCCTGTACGCCCTGCCGAGCGCCCCGGCCGCGGCAAGCGAGGGAAAACTCGCGTCATCCTGCCAGTTATCCATACACTTGAGATAGGCAAGCATGACGTTCATATCCGCGGCATAGTCCGTCATTTCACTGGCCCACCACGCGTGCGCCTTTGACGGATGCGCGATGCATTTGAACTCCCCCGCCGCTTCCTCCGGCTCATACAGCGAGCCGAGGAGCAGCACTATAAACGTCAGGTCATAGTTCAGCGTCAGGCGTGACAACTGCCCGTGCCGCTGCTTGAGCGCCCTGCACAGCCCGCAGTAGCACGCCTTATAGCGCGCGGCCTGTTCCTCCGTCAGCGCGCCGGTATACGCCGCAAGATAGCCGAACATATCAGGTCTTGCCGAAGAAGGACGTGCCGCACTTGCGGCAGACTATCTTTATCTTTCCGCGGTGGCGCGGCACGCGCAGACTCGCCCGGCAGGAAGGACAGGTGAAGAACTTATAGTCCTTGCGCTGTATCCAGCGTTCCTTGAACAGCCGAAGCTCCGCCGCGGCCTTGTACTTGAGGCGCATGTATTTCCCGTTCTCCTCGCGGCGCTTATAGACGTTGCGCGAGAACATGCGGAAATAGACATAAACCAGAAGCGCAATGACTATCGGATACAGCACCCCTCCGATGCTTTTGGAAAAGATGCTGGAAAGAAGCATCAGTATCAGATCCACGATAAGCAGGAATATATTAAGCTGGTCATTGCCGTTTCTGCCGGCCATAAACCTTGCAAAACGTTCTCTCATTAACTCACCTTAATTAATAATTTCTAATACGTTAGTCTATCACAATGCTTCTTCAAAACATCACAAAATTGTTAATTATGGCGCAGTTCAGCGCCCCTCCGCACGCGCTTTGAGCGAAAGCTCAACTATCTTTTCACAGAGCTGCGCGTACTCTATCCCGGCGACTTTTGCTGCGCGGGGGATGAGGCTGTTCGGCGTCATGCCGGGCAGAGTATTGACCTCAAGGCACCACGCGCGCCCCTCGGCATCAAGGATGAAGTCCGTGCGCGAATACACGGAGAGGCCCAGCGCGCGGTGGAAGCGCAGCGCGGCCTCGCCCATGAGCTTCTGCTCATCCGGTGTGATGCGCGCGGGGCAGATCTCCTGCGCACCCTCGCTGCCGCTCTGATATTTTGCGACATAGTCAAAGTCGCCGCCGGCGGGGGGCACGATCTCAATGGCGCTGAGATAAGCGTCATCAAGAATGGGGACGGTCATTTCGCGGCCGCGTATCTTCTCCTCCACAACGGCGCGGCTGCTGTATTTGAGCACCTCGCGCAGACCGGCTTCAAGCTCGTCGCGCGTTTCGGGCATGACGACGCCGATGGACGAGCCGCCGTTGACGGCCTTTATAACGCAGGGCAGAGGAAGCTCCTCACACAGGGCGGGGATATCCGCCGCGGTATAGGTGATCTCCCGCCACTTCGGCGTGAGCACACCGGCGCTTTCCATGATGCGCTTCGCCACGGCCTTATCCATCGCCATCGCGCTGCCGAGTGTACTTGACCCCGTATAGGGCACGCCGAGAAGGTCGAGCGCGGCCTGTATCTTGCCGTCCTCCCCGTCCGCGCCGTGCAGACCGAGGAATACGCAGTCGGCAAGCTGGCATATCTCAAGCACGTTCTTTCCGAGGCGACTCGGACTCTTCATGCGGCGCGACGCCTTGACGGCCGCGATATCCGGCGCTGTCTTTTCAACGGCGACATCGCCGCAGAACCCGTCCGGCACATCGAACGCATCCTCCAGCGCACCGTCGTAATCCTCAAGCCCCATGAACATATCCACAAATATGGCCTTATGGCCGAGGCTTCTGAGCGCGCGGCACACCGAGGTGCCCGTCACAAGGGCGACGTGCCTTTCTGAGCTGATGCCGCCGCCGAGAACAACTATTTTCATAGAACATACTTCCTTTCAACGAAAAACAGATACAGAATACCACGTCCGGGGGCAAAGCACAAGGATTTATTGTAAAACCGGGGCCGCATCCGCGGCCCCGGAAATCGACTTTATGTAATATCAGCACTGCTTGATTACCCTGATGAAGAACTCGACCGCGTGCTTGACTGTGTCAAGGCGGATATGCTCGTCATTGCCGTGGATGGTGCGGCGCTCCTCCGCCGTGAGGTCCATCGCGGAGAAGCGGTAGACCCTGTCGCTTATCTCGCCGTAGTGGCGGCTGTCGGAGCACTGGACCATGAGGTACGGCGCGACGATGCAGCCCTTCCACGTGCCGGCAACGGCGTTGACAACGCGCGTCCACCCGGCGCAGTCCGTGCGGGAGATAGGACTCGGCTCCATATGGTCGCCGACGGTGAGCTTCACGTCGGGGTCGTTTATGACAGTGCGGATATACTCGACCGCAGAGCTGACGGAGTCCTCTGGATTGAGGCGGATATTGGAGACCATGGACACGGAGGGCGGGATGACGTTCGGCGCCTTGCTGCCGCTCATCTGGGTGAAGGCGACGGTCGTGCGCAGAAGGGCGTTGAGCTCGCCGCCGCTCTTTTTGCACATCGCGTCCAGAATGCCGCCGAAGCACCAGAGGTTTGCAAATATGACGCGGTAAACGAAGCTGGAATGACGGCCGAGAGTGTCGAACATTTCAAGCGCGGGCTTGGTGAAGTGCATTTTGAAGGGGTGCGCCTCGACCTTAGTGCAGGCCGCGGAAAGGCGGCCGACGGGCGTGTGCGGCGCGGGGGCGGAGGCGTGCCCGCCGCTTGAGGCGAGGGAGTATTCAAGATTGAGCATACCCTTTTCCGCGATGCCGATGAGGCCGCAGGGCTGCGTCACGCCGGGGAACACATTATCGACGACAGCGCCGCCCTCGTCAACGACCATTTCGGGCGTGACGCCGTGCTCTTTGAAATATTTGACGATATTCTTCGCGCCGGGGCCGTTGACCTCTTCCCCGCCGGAGAAGGCAAAGTATATGTCGTTTTCGGGAACAAAGCCCTGCTTTATAAGGTTCTCCGCCGCAGAGAGGATGCCGTTGAACGTGACCTTCGTGTCGAGCGTGCCGCGGCCCCACATGATGCCGTCGGTTATCTCCGCGTCAAAGGCGGGATGCGTCCAGTTCTCCTCCTCAACGGGAACGACGTCATAATGCGCCATGAGCACTGCGGGGGCGCCATCGCCCTTGCCCTTCCAGCGGAACAGCAGCGCCCTGCCGTCCATGCGCTGCATGGGGCAGGTCTTCACAACGTTGGGGAAGAGCACGGGAAGCTTGGAAATGAGCTTTTCAAACTCCGCGTCGTCCTCAAGCGAGGAATCGTTATAAGAGACGGTGCGGCACTTGATAAGCTCGGCAAGCGAGGCGACAGCGGCGTCGCGGTCGAAATCGACAGGCTCAAACTCCGTCTGCCCGGCGTCCTTCGGCGTGAAGAGCGCCGCGCGGATGAGAATGACCGCGAGGAAAGCAACGACAATGGCAAGAATGATCCAACCGAACATATTTATTCCTCCTTAATCCAGAACATGCTTTTTATAGAGAATGCGGGAAACGCCGATGGTGAACAGCACGCCGACGGGCACCATGATGCCGACCGTGGACGCGTTGAGCGCGGGAACGAAGATGAACAGCGCCAGCATGAGAATGACCGGCGCGACGGCTATCTTCCAGTTCTTCGACACGAACACCACGCCGAGGCCGCCGAAGAGCGCGGGCAGTATCTGCGCGAAGGCCGGGGCGAGCACGGGCGCGTCAAGGATGGGCGTGAGCGGCGTGATGAGGATGACGCCGAGGATGATGATGACAGTGGTGACGATGCTGGAAACGGCGATGGCGATGGTGGAGACGATCTCCCCTTCCTCGGTGCGGATGTTCGCGTCGGCCTGCTCAAGCGCGTTGAGCGCGACGGGAAGCTTGAGGTTGGAGATATTGCCCGTGACAAAGCTGAGGTATGAGCCGCCGGCGCCGAGCATGGGAACATAGGTGAAGGTCTCCACCACGGCGACGGCCCAGTACATTGGCGCGGTGGCGACAAGGCCCATGAGAAGCCCGTGCCAGTCCGGAAGCACACCGAAGAGGACGCCGACAAGTATGGGGTACATGAAAAGCGCGATCATGACGGAGATATTCCAGATGCGCCCGTCTCTGTGGACGGAATCGAGATAAGTCATTTCTTTTTTCATTTAAGCTCCCCTCCCCTCACGAAAGCCACGCGGTTATGGGAATGGCGCTGGCCATGCCCGCGATAAGGCTTATGGGCAGGGCGTAATCGCCGACCCAGCGCCACTTGTATTTTTTGACGATAAGCCCGGCAAGGCACATCACCAGCGCGGACACGAGCATCACGAGCGGTGGGATGAGGCCGGAGAGGTTGCCGGAGAACACGGTGGCAAAATCACAGAAAACGTAGCCGAGGAAAGCGGAGATCATACCGATGAACATTGAGGCGGAAAAGATATCGCCCCACTTTTTATCGCGGTTTTCCATGTTTATCATGCCGGTCTGCAGCTTTTTGCCCACCAGCGGCACGAGCCATATGCCGACCATTATGCTGATGGTCATGACCCAGGCGATGGTGACGTACTGCTGCGCCGTGAGCGCCGAGACCTGCCCGAACACAAGACCCATGGCGCTTTCCGCATTGGAGGCGGCGATGGTCTCATAAGAGAGACTGCCGACAACGCTCAGACGCAGCCACGGCAGGGGCACGCCGAGGTCCTTTGCAAGCGTGATGACGCTGATGACGATGGCGACGGCCGGGGCGATGGTGAACACCGCCGCGGTGCGCGCGATCCTTTTGAGCTTATCCGCCGCCATGCCGATGGCGAGGCCGCGCCGCCACGCCTTCACAAGGAAGTACACGGACTGGGCAAGCACCGCGGCGATTATCACGCCGGCGACGACGAATAGCACGGGGCTGTTGACATTGAATGCCATGCTGTTCACTCCTTCGATTCTTTTCTCTTTTCTTTCAGACTATTTGATTTTAGACTATTTGGAATATGTAAAACTTGAGATAATCCGTCTCCGGCACGTTCCAGAGTATGGGGTGGTCGGGCGCCTGCTGGCGCGCCTCTATCTGCTTGAGCTCCACCCCGGCGTCGCGCGCGGCGGAGGCGAGCATCTTGCGGAAAAGCTCATCCGGCATGAAGTGGCTGCATGAGGCCGTGGCGAAATATCCGCCGCGCGGCAGGAGCTGGAGCGCGCGCAGGTTTATCTCCTTATAGCCGCGCTCCGCACTGCCGACAGTTTTGCGCGACTTCGTGAACGCGGGCGGATCGAGAATGACGAGGTCATAGGGCTTGCCGGGCGCGGCGGCGAGCTTTGGCAAAAGCTCAAACACGTCCGCGGCGATAAAGTCCATGCGCCCGTCCAGCCCGTTGCGCACGGCGTTGGCGCGCGCCATTTCAATGGCGCTTTCGGACACATCCACCGCCGTGACATGCTCCGCCCCGCCAAGCGCGGCATTGAGCGCGAAGGAGCCTGTGTGTGTAAAGCAGTCGAGCACGCGCCGCCCCTTCGCAATGCGGGCGACGGCAAGGCGGTTATACTTCTGGTCGAGGAAGAAGCCGGTCTTCTGGCCGTTTTCCACGTCCACGCTGTAATACACGCCGTTTTCGCATATCTCCGTAACAGGCGAGGCGGGGTGCGCATCGCCGTACCAGCCCTTGAACTGGGGCAGACCCTCCAGCGCGCGGATGGCGGCGTCATTGCGTTCAAACACGCCGTCTATCACCTGCCCGTCGGCGCGCAGCGTCTCAACGAGCAAGGGGAAAACAACGTCCTTTATCCTCTCCATGCCGACGGACAGCGTCTGCGCGACGAGGATATTGGAAAACCTGTCCACCGTCAGGCCGGGGAATCCGTCGGCCTCGCCGAAGATAAGGCGGCAGCAGGACACATCCGGCCCCATGACGGTCTTTCTGTAATCCCAGGCGTATCTTATGCGCCGCGCCCAGAAGGCCGCGTCGAACGCGTCGTTCGCGTTGCGCGAAACAAGGCGGACGCGAATCTTGCTGTGCCGGCTGAGAAAGCCCGTGCCGAGGTACTTTCCCTTCTCGCTGACGGCATCGACGAGCGCGCCGTTTTCCGCGTCCTCCGCGCCGGAAACGACCTCCGCCTCATATATCCACGGGTGGCCCTGCTCGACCCAGCGGGTGCCTTTCGCAGTGACGGTCACGCGCGGATACTGGCGCTGTACTTTCATTGGCATCATCCCCATCTTTTTTCTGCTATTTTAACATATTTCCTGCGCCGTGGAAACAGTCATTTCACACTAACTTGAAGAAAATACGCCCACCGCGCCGCGCGGCATTCAGGGCCGGGCAATGATTTTCATTGCGTAACATATGTTTTTGATTTATAATGCAGGACAGAAACGAAAAAAGGAGCGAGGACATGAGCAAAATACTGCTTCTTGAGGATGATCTGAGCCTTGCGAACGGGTTGAGCTTCGCCTTTCGCAAGGAGGGGTTCACGCTGGACGTTGCAAGGACGATAGCGGAGGCGGATGCGCTTTGGGGCGGCGGGAAATACGACCTGCTGGTGCTGGACGTATCGCTGCCGGACGGCTCCGGCTTTGACTTCTGCAAGAGAGTGCGATGCACGTCAAGGGTGCCGGTAATATTTCTGACGGCGTCTGACGAGGAGACGAGCATCATTATGGGGCTGGACATCGGCGGCGACGATTACATCACAAAGCCGTTCAAGCTGGGCGTGCTGATGTCGCGCGTGAACGCCCTGCTGCGCCGGGCGGGCGCTTTCAGCGCCGCGGAGACCGAGCTTGCATCAAACGGCATAAGGGTGCTTTTATTGCAGGGGCAGGCTTACAAAAACGGAGAGCCGCTGGAGCTGACGGCCGTGGAGTATAAGCTTCTGTGCCTTTTCATGCGAAATGCGAACACGGTGCTGACAAAGGGGCAGATACTGGACAAGCTGTGGGACTGCGAGGGCAATTACATCGACAGCAGCACGCTGACGGTATACATTCGGCGGCTGCGCATGAAGATAGAGGACGAGCCGGGCGAGCCGCGGATGCTGCTGACCGTGCGCGGGATGGGATATAAATGGAACGTGATGAGCTGAGGTGCGCATGAGGATACTTGCAAACAGGGAAATACGGCGGCTTTTCACCGCGCTGGCGCTGATATGGGCGCTGGCGATGCTGCTCACGGCGGGCTGGGCATGGCTGTACTGCCGGAGGCTTACGCCGTGGCCGGTGCTCATTCCGCTTCTGGCGGGCGGCGGCGCGCCTTTGATATTCCGGCTTCTCTCAACACAGACACAAGCATTTCCGGAACCGTCGATTTGATATCCTATGACGATTTCGACCTGCAATGTCTGAAAAAGGACGGCGCGCTGAAATGATGAGGTGCCGTAACGAAGGTTTTGAAAACAAGTGGTAAAGACAATCGGTACGGTGTATTGCAGAAAAATCTAAAAATTATATTTGGAGGAAACTGCAATGAAATCATTATTTGAACAATTAGGTAGCACTTATCGTGAGGAAAACGGTTATCTCATTCCCAATCTAACCTTGCCCGATGAAGAACAAGTTGAAATTGGCTTATGGAGACAGCGGCATTTGAGATATATCAAGCAACACCACAAGGTGCGATATGTTAATCTGTTGACAAGCGGTAAGTTAAATGAACATCTTGCTGACATTGATAATCAAGCTGAGGATATGTTTTTTCGGCTTGTAAAACAAATGGCTGACCGTGAGGGTGTAACCGAACAACTCAAAAAGGATAACCAAATGGAGTGGGTTGCTCGAATTCTTCATCACCCTCGTTGCCTTCGCCACTTTCCAGCGCAAGCTCTGTCAATTCACGCAGCTTGTTTTGCAGGATGGCTTTATCAGGCAGATGCAAAGTGTAATCTGCAACCATTGTCGGAGACATGGACCTGCTGAGCGCATATTCGACTACGGTATCATCCTTGCCGGTACAGAGGACTAAACCAACGCTCGGATTTTCATTCGGTTTCTTTACATCACGGTCAAGTGCTTCGAGATAAAAATTGATCTGCCCGATGTGTTCCGGCTTGAATT
>ENA-OUQC01000698-OUQC01000698.1-human-gut-metagenome-genome-assembly--contig:-NODE-698-length-22094-cov-3.377603_pt1 | contig 22094 bp, 16 predicted proteins | sample MGYA00237942_ERZ548815 | MGnify/ENA primary metagenome ERZ548815 (study PRJEB26490, sample SAMN05194722) | human gut metagenome | biome: terrestrial biome; feature: human-associated habitat; material... | reverse complement strand
GAATCAGCCCTTTTTCCTTGCCGCCTCCCTGAAATGTTTAGCGGACAGTAATAAAAGGTAAAGCATTTGCCGTCGCCTATTTGGAACGCCAGCCAGTATTGTTCGGACTGGGCGTACACTATCATGGTGCAACCATATACCTTTTCAAGAGACCGGTTGTTGTTGAAATCAGCTATCCATTGGGGGTCAAGTTCTTTCATTTCGGCTTCGGTGACCGGATTCTCCTTGGCGTGGTGCTGCACTTCGATGTTCCACTCGAATATGATTGAACCCAGCAGCTGGCGGAATGCGTGTCCGACAGCTCCTATTTTATTGAAGTCCTGATTGTCTATCTGTGCAGAAATCGTGGACTGTTGTGTGAAGGGCTTTCTTGCCAGCAATAGTGAGCCGGCCTCCCTCATGAATGTGCCGACATTGCGGCGAGCCACTTCTGCTGCAATCTTCGCTCCGACATCGCTGCGGAAATAGCGTCTGCCTCCATGTCCGTCGCATACTATGGCGATGCCGTCATTATCTTCTGATATTGCGCAGAGGGAGTAGTCCTGGCATGCCTTTCCGGCGGCGATATGGCTTTCGCCTTGGCAACTGAAGGAAAGCGTGTTCATTCAAAAAGGCGTTTTAATCCCAGTCGTCATCGTAGGAGCTGCTGTCAACGCTGGTCGCTGCCTCTGCACCGTGGATGTTCTCTACGGCACCCTTGACTTCTTCCACTATCTGCTCCTGCTTCGTTGTTTCTCCGGCGGTGCTGCTTTTGCTGCCTATTTGCGAGGACGTTACCGCGACTACACGGATTATCTGCTTGAGAGCCTCGATGTTGTGGACGGTAAACACCGCTTCGCTGTTGCCGGCGAATTGTTTCAGGACATCCTTGTCTGCATCGTCTCCGATTGCAATGGCGATCTTTATTGCAGCTTTGAACCAGTTGTTTCCCTTGAGTTTGCTCAGACCGCTGTCAAAATCGTCAGTTGGGCCGCCGTCGGAAAGCAGGATTATTGCCGGGGCAAAAGAACCGCTGGCAGACTTCATATAACCGCTGCGCGAAAGCTTTGATGAAAGTTCTGCGCAAGCTGCACCGAGGGAGGTGAGGCCTCCTGCTTTTACGTCTTGCCATATAAAGTCGGATGCGAGTTTTGGCTCTGAGTATAGCCAGTTTACGCCGGTTGAAAATTCCAAGGCGGCAACTTTGATTTCCGCATCAGGATTTTCTGCCGATATTTCATCTAGCATAGGAAGTACGTTGACAACGGCATCGTTGACAGCACCTATCTTGTTTCCCTCCATCGACCCGGATGTGTCGATGAGGAAGAAAAGCGTCATTGTTCGACGGGGAACGCTTACTTGTTCGTCTAAAAGGGACATGACTATATGTTGTTTATTGTTGGTTTTCTTGTATGAATACTCCTTTGAGGACGTTGGAAAAGGCGATCTTGATGCCGGGATTGATCGGCATCAGCCCATTGGGTTCGACAACCTTGATTTTGCCGCTGGGGGTTTCGGCAGTCCAGTTGCTTGAAGAGATGTTTCTCAACAGCAGCCTTGCCGGGTCTGAAGGGTGAGCGACGACTTCAGCATCTGCGGTGTTGTCATTGTCGATGTATACTTTTGTCCCCTTGGTAAGCATAACTTCCCGAACCCCGATTTTCAGGCGTCTGGACGTGTCGATGCTGGCTCCGCAGTCCATGCACTTGTTTGTGTCTTCGGCGAAAGTCTCTTCGCCGCAAACGGGGCACCTCACGAGGGTATCGCGGATGCTGGCTATTAGTTTTTCCCAAAGGGATTCAATCATGCGGGTGTTGGGGTTCTTGAGCTTGTCCTGCGAGAACTCTTGTATGAAGGCCTCACGGAGTTTGGCCGGAAACACAGGCCAGCGGCGGATTACATTCTGGTGGATTCCGCGTACCGGGAGGTTGCTCTTGTCTGTGGGGTCATATATGAAGACGGCCTCAGTGCCGTAGAATTTCTTCTCGTATCCTTCTGTCATGCACGGACATGCGACAACTTTTGCACCCTCAAACGGGTGATTGGCATAGAAGAGCATGAACAGAATCACAGACAGTGAGAAACGGTCGCTGTACTTGTCCGGGATGCCGCCAGCGACAATTTCTGGCGCCATGTAGCGAGCTTTGCCCATTATGCCGGACTTCTCGCCTTGCGGCATTACGTTGTCATTGTCGCAGATGAGGACATTCCCCGTATCCGGGTCTATGAAGAAGTTGCCGTCATTCAAGTCCTGGTAGCTGTAGCCGCATCTGTGGAGCATCATGAAGCCATTGCAGATTTTCATCGCGGCAGCAAGCATCGCGGTATATGATTTGAATGACTTTTTCGCCAGCAGGAAGTTGCCGAACTCAAAGTAATTCTGCGGGCGAAGTCTCATCACGTAGCCGTAGCTGCCACACTGTTTCTGCGTAAGGTATTCTGGCCACAGGAAAGCGTCGGACGGTGCGCCGCTCATTATGTTGTTCTCCAGGTTTTTATAGAATTTTTCGTCTGGTGCGTTTAGATACCACTTCAATGCTTTCTTCTCCCCGTTAAGGTCCACAAGGTAAACGATGCCTTGTCCGCCGCGTCCGAGTTCTTTCTCGATTGTGACAAAACCTCCGGATGTCAGTTGAATTTTATCTCCTTTCCTGAGTTCTTCCATAATTTAGTATCCTCCTCCTCTAATGTCAACCGATGAAACAGCTGAGACTTCACCTGACTGGCCACAATTGGGGCAGGTGACTACACGTTGCCCGTGCCAGCAGATTACAGCCCCGCAAGAGCAGAACAAAAATTGCTTGCTTTTGCAGTATGGGCATCCTGGATATTCTGAATCCAACTCGACACTGCCGTGTACGCATTGGGTATCGTCTGGTTTGAAGCATTGTTACAATATGGTCAAATTTTTGCAATTCAGCGAAATATGCGTCTGGGGGATTGGGACAAGTGGCGTATTTCAGTGACTTTGTCTTCTGTCGCTGAAAGGGGCTTCTTGCGCCTTTAGCCAGCTATTAAATGAATGAACTGTGTGAAAATTTGCGGTTTTGCGTCATGGGATTTGTTTTATAGGCGAGAATGTATTATTTCGCAATCGAATAACCAATACATTGTCACTTATGAAAGAGATTCTACTGTTATTGGCAGCGGCGGCGATAGTGCCGTCTACAGTCGCGGAGATGAAAGTCCCGCAGTTCATCACTGGCAAAAAAGACCGCAAGACTCCTGCAACCATGCGTGTTCGCCAGCTCGAAGCAGCGGAAATCATCTTCCGCTAGCTGACTGACAAGGTGTTCATCCCTTCTCTTGACGGAGAAGGGTGGGAACTGTCAGACTGCCATAAACTCACTTACGACGCGACGGGTCGCGTGTTGACAGATGAGGCTGCCTCTTACGAGGAGGGTGAAATCATGGGCTATACCCGCGAAACGCGCACCTACAGCGAGGGCTTCCCAAACTATGCGACAAGAACCGTCATCTCGAGCGAGGACGGCTCGGAATGGGAGAACAACCAGAAGGTGGAGCGCACTTTTGACTCTCGCCTCACTGATGTTGTGACAGCCAACCGCGACTACCAGTGGTACAACGAGGAATGGGCGCTGATGGGCAACAACTACAACCGCGAGATAACACGCGATGCAAACGGCAACATCACCAACGTGACAATAGCCGTGCTGTTCCAGGGCGTGTATTATGATCCGACCATGAAGCTTGACATTGAATATGGCGAGGACGGCAAGGCGAAGACAATCCGCGAAACCACGCTCACATACGACAGCAACGGCCCGGTATGGGAAGAGGGCACATACCTCACAGACATCGTATGGGACAGGACCAACGGCCAAATATACAACACGGATGAACTGTTCATCGGCGAGAACCGCATCAAGTCATGCCGCGTCAGGGTGGACGGCGACATCATGGGCGACCTGACCGCTGACTACAGCGGCAACTGGGATTCATACCACGTCACGGTTGTGGCTACTGACGACACCGGCGAGCGTATGGACGCGCTGGTTGATCATGTTGACTACGGCAACGGCTTCAATACATTCTCACGTACTACATACTCCGGCGGCGAGGAAACAGAAAGCCACACCACCGAGGTCGGCGAGCTGTATGACCATTTCGGACTGCTGACACACTCCATATACAAGGAGGATGACGAAATCATCTCTCAAACGCAAGGCATCGTGACATACGAGGAAGAGCACGGCAACCCTGATACATACGAGATACAGGAGCTTGATCCTGACAGCGGGGAGTTTGTGCCGGCTACGCGCATCGAATACAGCGACTATGTGGACGTGGCTGGCGTTGAAGGCATCGCATCCGACAATGCCGACGCACCGGCAGAATACTACGACCTGCGCGGCGTGCGCATCGCCCGGCCCACACAGAGCGGCATCTACATACGCCGCCAGGGTGCAGACGTGACCAAGATACTGGTGAAGTGACAACACCGTCGCCGGCCAAACACAAATCAGGCGGGCCGCGCAATGCAGCTCGCCTGATTCATCTATAAATTTTGAATTAAAAAGCCTGGTGCGGCTGACAAAAACAGACAGGGGATGCCGTAGCGCTCCCCTGTCTGCTTTTATCGGATTGTGTGGGTTATCTGCGTATCATGACTTTGCGGGCTTCGTTGCCGGCACGCACGATGTAGATGCCGGGGGCGAGGCGCACCAGTGCGTCCTGGCTTACGGAGGCTGCAATGCGTCCCTGCATGTCATAGACCATTACCTGTCCGGTCACGCCTGTCACGTACAGTCCGTCGGCGGTCGTGTAGACAGTCAGTCCGTTGCTGCCGATTTCATCGACTGCGGTGATAAGGCTTGTCAGCTCTGAGGGCTCGGACTCGCCGGCGGGGTAGACTGCGGTGATGAAGTACTGGCGGTCATGGATGTCGGTGTCGGCAATGCTGTACGTTGTCTGTGTTGCGGGTACAGCAGCGTCGTTGACGCGAGCTACGCCTTCTTCATATACATTGTAGCCGAGCAGCGGGTTGGTGACATTCTCGGTGATGCGGATGTTGTCTATCCACATTGCGCTGGTCAGCGAGAGCTTGGACTTGAAGTGGACTGCGATGCGCTTGGCCTCGGCGGGTATGTCCGTGACGTTGATAGGCACGAATGTCTCTGACATGATGAAGTCGCCGTAAGATAGGCTCGATGTCTTGGAGGCAACGAGGTGCGAGAATGCCGTCGCGGGCTGTGCAGCGTCATACTCCTCCTCGGTGGAATAGAGTATCTCCATTGAATAGTAGTATGAGCTGGAGGAGAACTTCTTGGTGGCGATGAGGAACGAGAGGTTCATCGTCGAGCCTTGCGGGCAGTCGAGGAGCGGCGAGATGAGCCAGTCGTCCTGCTGCTTGTTTGCGCCGAGCGTAAGGCCGATCATGTTGTCGCCGTCGCCGCCCTTGGGGAATGCGGGTTTGGTGACTACGTTGAACGCGCTTCCAGAAGTGATGTAGTATGTGTCGCCGGCAGCGGCATCGAGGTCGAGGCTTGTGAAGCCGTCAAACGGGCCGGTGAAGCCAGCCTCCATGTTCTCAAACGAAGTGCCGACGTTCAGGGGTTCTGTCTGGTCGCCGGCAGCGTCCCATGTCAGCTTTATAGAGCCGTCCTCGAGCTGTTCAGCAACGGGGTTAGAGGGAACGTCGCCCACTACGAACTGCACTTCGACTTCGGCAGAAGCGGAGGTGTTGTTGGCGAGGTTCTCGTCGCCGGCATACTCTACATGAAGAGCGAAGTGGTATGTGTCAGCGTTCTTGGCCTCGATTGCGGTCACGGGGACAGTCACGTTGACCATTGCAGAGCCGAGAGCCGGGATGTCGGCGTTCTCGGGCATGGCTACAGGCGTGGGATAGTCAGTTACGAGCGAGAGGGTATAGTCAGCTGCGCTGACAGCAGTCTGGCCGTTGTTGGCGAGTGTGAACGACAGGTTGATGTCGTTGCCGGAATACACCATTGCGGGAGCGACGGGCGCAGAGGCCTCGAGATCCTTGTTGGCGGGGACGAAGATGCGCACCTTGTCGAGCACTGTGTTGTGGCCGTTCTGGCTCTGCGCCACGAGGGCGACGCGGTATGTCTCGCAGCCGTCGGCGATTGCAGCTGCAATCGGGAACGAGTATTTCTCCCAGTCGAGGACATCACCCTTCAGCGGAGCGACAGCGTCAGGCACGTCAGTCCATTCGCCGTTGTCACAAGACACCTGCACCTTCACGGTGTCATTGCCGTACTGCGTGTGGAAGAGGTAGAACTCGATGATAGGCGCGGAGCCTGCAACGTTCTTGATCGGAGCTGTGTAGAGGCGTGCGGAGTTGCCGCGAGGTGCAGACCACGAGTTGTAGAAAGCGAAGCCGCCGTCGCCGTCATATCCGTCGGTGACAGCAGGTTTTTGTGTCGAATAGGGATTGGAGGCAACAGCCACCCAATTGTATGACCCTGTTATCGCCTCTGCTTGCCATGCGCTGCCGAAGGACGCGCCGGCGAATGAGTCGGCAAAGGGAAGGTTGATGTAGCCTATCGAAACGGTTTCTGTTTCCACGGGCGTGGAACTTGCACCGTTTAGAACTGCAGCCACGGAGTAGCTCATGGAGTGAAGCTCTTCTGAAGTGTAGTTGTCGGTAAAGCTGGTAGTCGCGCAGTCAGAGCTGATTACTGTCGCTTGACCGTCAATGACGCGCGAGATGACGTATGTCAGGGCATCGCGGTCGAGCAACGCGCCGTGTACGCCGGTGGTCGGCGCAGTCCAGGATAGGCTGTATGCGTTTCCGCTCTTGGTGAGCGTCAGGCCGGTGACGGGGTTGGGCGTTTCCGGGCCGACGTATGTGGTGTACGAGGCGCGTGCGCTCACGTTGCCGCCGTTCTCGACTTCAACGGAATAGGTCACGTTGCCGACCTCGACATTGTTGTCGGTGTATGTGATGTATTCATCGGTAATGCCGCGTCCGGACTTAATGGGGCTTTCGCCTTCGCCACGGTATATGCGGTACTTGATATTGCCGTCAATGGGGTGTCCGCTTATGGACTGCGAGGGGAGCGTGAAGGAAATGGTTGCAGAAGCCGAGCCGTCGGAAGCCGGCAGCACCATCAGGTCGCTGACAGCGGCAGGCACGCCGGATGCTCCGACGCTGTACATGCGGGTGTTGTACAAGCAAAGTGCATTGCCCTCACCAAAGAAGTATATCTTGTACTGCCCGTCAGCCTGTACGTTGAACTCCACGGTCTTCTGTTCTGCCTCGTCGATAGAGGCGTGAGGTATGTTGTCAAATGTCTCCAGGACGGTGTAAGCGGTCACGTCGTCGCCCTGTCCCAGCCCTATTGTCACCTTGGCAGTCTTGCCGTTGGTGTACGCAGCCGGCGACAGCTCGATGCGGTAGAGGGTGTTGGTCTGTAGAGTGAGGTTCGGAGAGATGAGGTAATCCGAATAGTACGGCTCGTTGAGGTACGAGTTGTACATGTACGGATAGTTGTTGTAATTGTTGTACGTCCAGGCATCATAGTCCTCGCGGTCATACTTGATGCTCATCTGCGTACACTGGTTGAACGTTGCCTTGTCCGTCAGGTCAAACAATGCGCCTGAGTCTTCCGCCGAGGCAGCTACCGGAATAGCAGCGAGCGCAAAGGCAAGCAGTGTTGTGGATAAATGTTTCATAATTATCTGTAGTTGAGGTTTGTTTATTGCAGCGGCGGGGGGCGCATTTTCATGCAGTCCCCCCGCTGTATCAAAGAGCAGGACTGATGTCGTTATCCCGCTGTGAGGTCTTTATTACTCGTGAACAGGACGTATCTGGATGCCGCCGGCCTTTGAGAAGAAGTCCATCTTGGGCTCCAGGAATGTCTTTTTGTAAGTGTCACGGGTGAACTTCAGGCAAGCGGCGTTGCTGTCCAACTTCTTGCCGTCTTTATTCGTGCGGACATCAGCGTTGCCAGTCCAGTAGTAGCCGGACTGCTCCATGGCCTTAGGCTTGCCCTTGTAAGTCGAGAAGCCTACACCGGGGAGGTAGATGCTGTTGCCGTTGGGGCCAGTCACCTTGTAGCAGTAACCGGAAACTTCCCATGTGCACTGCTCCACGAGTTCCTTCATCTCTTCCTCGGTCGGGAGTCTCCAGCCGTCGCCCCAGAGGTCCTTGGCAGCGTCATGACTGGTATTGGAAATCTGGTCGCCTATTTCCACGTAGCTGTCAGTGATGGGATCATACCACTGGTAGTTATAGACATGATTGTAGTCTTTCTGCCTTGTTTCACCCCAGCTGAAGTATGCACCCTTAGAAGTAGGTTCTGTTGCACCGATGTTGAACGGAGCCCACTTCACGGACAGACCGAGGTCAACCATTTCAGTCGGGACTTTGTAGCTGGGTTTGTCGCCTTCAGGCACAGGACCGTATACCGGACGGATTGAGAAGCCGACCTCGGGATAGTCGTAACCCTCGGCAGAGTGAGTCTGCGCATCGAGGTTTGCGCGGTAGTTGCGGCACTCCTGATAGTCGCTGCCGTCAAATGCAGTCTCCGTTGAAGTCCAGTAGAAGCAACCGAGCTGGTCATGTGTATGCTCTGCGTCAACCATGTTGCCGGCAGCAGGGAGGAAGATGCTGTTGCCGTTGATTAGCGAAGTCGCCAGCACGCCTGTCATGCCCTGCATGCCGGTCCAGGTAAATTCGCAGTTGTTGATGAGTTCACGCCACTCCTCCTGAGTCGGGATACGCCACTGGTCACCCCATTTCACATGGGCAACGTCATAGTTTGTGCCGGTGATAGTCGCGCCGAGACGGAAGTACTCTTCCCACTGCGCGTAGCCATCTTCACCATCGTTGTCGTAATACCACTGGTAGTTCTGGAGCGTGTATTCGGTCTTGGGCTCGATTTCGCCGTATGCGTAGAAGTTGCCCTCCTCCCATGGGTTGACAGCGCCGACGTTGTAGGATGCCCACTTCACGGACAGACCGAGGTCAACCATCTTGTCTGAGGGGTCAACCTGTGCCTCGTCACCGAAGGTGATGCGCTGCACGTCCGTGACTTTCTTGATTTCCTTTGTACCGTCCTTGTATTCGATTGTCATCACTTTGGTCTGGGCGTTGAGCATGCCGAGACCTGCAGCTGCGATGAGTATTGCGGGTAAAATTCGTTTCATAGGTTGTTGTTACAATGAGATTTTGAAGGTAGTTTTGTTGATTTTGACGATGTAGACACCCTTGGCGAGACGCGAGCGGTCGATGCTGTACGAGGTGTCCGGGATTAAGGTGTTGAGAATGGCGCGTCCGTCGAGCGCATATACGGCAAGGCTGCTGCCGGGCTCGACATTCTCGATGATCAAGGCTTGCGGCGTGACACGCATTGATATAGGCGTGCCCGCTACTTCCTGAACAGAAGTACTCTTGACAAAATCGATGAACTCGATATCGTCAAAGTCGAAAGACACAGGGTCTTGGGTGGAGGAGACCTTAACGCCGGTCGCGGTGTAGGTCACCTCCGGGTTTGCCGTGAAGAGGATTACCACGTCATCGCCCGTTACCGGTTTTATCCTGACAGCATCAGGCTCTTCGGCAGAGGCAAATCCGCACATACTCCCCAACAGGGTCAGCATGAGAAAAAATTTCTTCATAGAATAGTTATAAAAGGTTCTACGCGCAAAAGTAGTTATTTATTTGGGAGAGTCGCATTAACACGGCGTTAAATAGTGTGCAGAATATTTTTCACCACACACAAACCGCTGTGCCAAATTACTCATACATTAGAATATATAGCGGCACGAGAATATATAGCGGCACGCACTCTTTGTTCAGCTTGCCAATGCGCTTAATCGGCAAAAATGCCGGGAACGGGGTTCTTAATCGGCAAAAATGCCCAAATCCAGTCGCACCGCCCTCCTTAATCGACAGACAACACACCCTGCTGAATGAACCGTCCCGATTGTTGAAGTCCTGCCGTGAGTGAAAAGCCCAATAGAACCGCATAGATTTTGGGTTAAAGTTTATGCGTTGTAGAATTTGGATATTTCGAGCACGAGATTGTTGATCCAGCTGATTTCTCTAACCACTGGTGAGAGTTTTGGCTCGTTGGGCGCAAGCCTCATAAAATTGCCTCATTCACCACAGGCTCTTGTCGGAGAATCCTTTCAAGTATGGGAAGGGGCTGCGAGTTGTCGGGCGGTCTATCGGTGCATTTTAGCGCAAAAAAACAAATTTCATGAGCCGCTCGAAACAGACAGCGATAAATGGTCGCAGTGCATGGCTTCTGACTCTACAAAAAAGTGGATTGGCGCGGACGATTTTGCCATAAGGCGATAATTTATTATATTTGCATCTTATAAACGGCGAGGGGTGCGGATTTGCCCTCCCCGCCACAAAGCAGCAACAAAATGGACTTGTTTGACAGAGTAAGCGAAGATATCAAAAAGGCAATGCTGGCGCGTGAGAAGGTGCGCCTGGAGGCATTGCGCGGCATCAAAAAGGAATTTCTCGAGGCCAAGACCGCCAAGGGCGCGGGCGGCGTGCTCACTGACGAAACAGCCGTCAAAATAATGGTCAAGATGGTGAAGCAGCGCAAGGAGAGCGCAAAAATATACCAGGACAACAACCGCGCCGAGCTGGCGGAGAACGAGCTGGCAGAAGCCGCCGTCATCGAGGAGTACCTGCCCCAGCAGATGAGCGCAGATGAGCTCGAGGCTGAAATCCGTGCCATTATCGCCGAGACAGGCGCGTCGTCGCCCCGCGAGATGGGCAAGGTCATGGGCGTTGCGTCCAAGCGGCTCGCCGGCCGCGCCGAGGGCCGCGCCATTTCAGATACTGTCAAGAAGTTGTTGAACGAACTAAATCAATAAGGGAATGCTCAAGTTACAGACTATAAAGAATGACCCGCAATTTGTGATAAGCCGCCTTGCGGTCAAGGGTTTTGACGGCCGTGCGGTAATCGCGGAGATACTGGAAGTGGACACAGAACGCCGCCGTCTACAGCAGACGTGTGACGGCAATGCATCGCAGCTGAAGAAGCTGGCTGCCTCGATAGGGATGCACATGAAAAACGGCGAGCGCGAAGCCGCCGAAGAAGCGAAGAAGCAAGTTGCCGCGCTGAAAGGCGAGGACCAGGGGCTGCACGACCGCTTGCGCGAGTGCGAGCAGAAGCTGACAGAACTGCTGCTGACAGTGCCTAACCTGCCGTGTGCCGATGTCCCGGAAGGACTTACCGCCGCCGACAACGTGGTGGTCAAGGAGGGCGGCCCGATGCCCGAACTGGGCGAGGACGCGCTGCCGCACTGGGAGCTTGCCGCCAAATACGGCATAATAGACTTTGAGCTGGGCGTGAAAGTAACGGGCGCGGGCTTCCCCTTCTATGTAGGCAAGGGAGCGCGTCTGCAGCGTGCGCTGATACAGTTCTTCCTCGACGAGGCTTGGAAAGCCGGATATATCGAGGTGGAGCCGCCGTTTGTAGTTAACCAGGCTTCGGGCTACGGTACGGGCCAGCTGCCCGACAAGGAGGGACAGATGTACCACGCCAACCTGGACGACCTGTACCTGATACCGACAGCGGAAGTGCCTGTGACCAACATATACCGCGACGTGATACTGAAGGAGGAGGAGCTGCCGCGCAAGAACTGCGCCTATTCCCCCTGCTGGCGGCGCGAGGCCGGCAGCTACGGCAAGGATGTGCGCGGACTGAACCGTCTGCACCAGTTTGACAAAGTGGAGATAGTGCGCATCGAGAAGCCGGAGAACAGCTATGCCGCGCTCGAGGAGATGAAAGACCATGTGCAGGGGCTTCTCGAGAAGCTCGGGCTGCCGTGGCACATACTGCGCCTCTGCGGCGGCGACATGTCGTTCACGTCGGCTATAACATACGATTTCGAGGTGTGGTCCGGCGCGCAGAAACGCTGGCTGGAGGTTTCGTCGGTCAGCAACTTTGAGGACTATCAGGCCAACCGCCTGAAGTGCCGCTACCGCGCCGGTGGGAAGAAGATAGAGCTGTGCCACACGCTCAACGGCTCGGCGTTGGCGTTGCCGCGCATCGTTGCCGCGCTGCTTGAGAACAACCAGACACCGCAGGGCATAGTCGTGCCGGAGTGTCTGCGCAAGTACACAGGTTTTGACATAATAGACTGATTACCAGTGAGGTCGTATCATAACTCGTACATTCTGCACGATGCGTGGAGACAGGGTAGGGACACGGTGTGCCGTGTCCGCAGCCGAGTCTCTGCGGGTCTGTGTCAAGTGCGGACGCGGCACGCCGCGTCCATACTAAGGCGGTTCTGACACAACACACCTCATACAAAACCAACAGCCATGGCATATATCAGCAAGGAAGAGAAGAAAATCCCCATCGAGGACCCCTCTGGAAAGTGGAGCGACCTGACGCTCCTGCCTGAATGGGAGGAACAGTACTATAACGTCTACACAGCGCGCAAGCACGGCAAGTGGGTGATGCTGAAAGCCCTGAAAAAGGAGTATGCCTCGCAGCCGGAATACTGCCAGATGATAGAGCGCGAGTTTGACACGCGCTACAACCTGGCGCACCCGAACATCGTGATGGTGAATGATTTCGAGGAGCTGCCGGGCATCGGCATGGCGATAGTCACCGACGACGTGTACGGATACTCGCTGCGCCGCCTCATCGACGAGAAACGGCTTACGCCCAAGATACTGTACCGGCTCCAGACGCAGCTGCTCGATGCCATGGACTATATCCAGGAGAACCATATCATACACCACCCCATCACGCCGGAGACCATCATCTTCACCGAATACACAGAAAACCTGAAGCTGATAGACGTAGGCTACGACCAGGAGGAGTCGCTCTCGCCGCAGGACACGAGCGAGGACATACGCAGCTACGGCCGCGTGATGAACGAGGTGCTTGACAACCTGCCGACCAAGCTGCCGCGTCTGCGGCACATCGCCGAGAAGTGCGAGGCCAAGGCGGGCAAGCAGTACGGCTCGATACCGGCTCTGCGCCTTGACATAGAACGCCGCAGCTCAGGACAGATATACCTGTTCATCAGCATCTTCATCATGCTGATGTCGTGCCTGCTCGTGTGGCTCGCCTTGAGATGACACACATAAACAGAACATTCCCAAACCATTCCGACAGACCCAGATGATAGAAATCAAGAGAATAGAACCGACACGCTCCGCACTGAAGCGTTTCGTGAAGTTTCAGGTGGAGCTGTACCGTGGCAACGAGTATTTCGTGCCGCCGTTGATAACTGACGACATGAATACGCTCGACCCTCGCAAGAACCCGGCTTTCGACTTCTGCGAGAGCGCGTATTTCATGGCCTACGACGGCGGCAAGCCAGTCGGCCGCATAGCGGGCATCATCAACCGCCAGGTCAACGAGCGCAGCGGCAAGAAGGAAGTCCGCTTCGGGTTTATCGACTTTGTGGACGACCGCGAGGTGAGCGCGGCACTGCTGGCGGCTGTCGAGGAGTGGGGGCGCAGCAAGGGTATGACCAGCATCGTCGGTCCGCTCGGGTTCTCCGACCTCGACCATGAGGGGACGCTCGTAGAGGGATTTGAGGGGCTCTCAACCATGTCTACCATCTACAACTACCCGTACTACGCGGAGCATATCGAGGCGCTGGGCTATGCCAAGGACTCGGACTGGAAGGAGTTTGTCATGGACGTGCCTGACGGCATACCCGAGAAGTTCAACCGCATCGCCGAGATCGTGAAGAAAAAATTCGGGCTGAGGGTCAAGAAGTACACGTCGCGCAGCAAGATAAAGGAGGAAATCGGGCGGCCGCTGTTCCAGCTCATCAATGAGGCATACGACGGGCTGTACCAGTACTCTCCGCTCACCGACCGCCAGATAGAGCATTACATAAAGCAATACCTGTCGCTGCTCGACCTCAACCTGGTGACAGCTATCGTAGACAGCGAGGACAAGCTGGTTGGCGTGGGCATCTCGATGCCGTCGATGAGCCGCGCCCTGCAACGCTCACGAGGCAAGCTGCTGCCCATGGGGTGGTATCACCTGCTCAAGGGGCTGCGCGGACGCAACGACCGCGTTGACCTGCTGCTGGTGGCTGTCAAGCCCGAATACCAGAGCAAGGGGGTGAACGCGCTGCTGTTCCAGGACCTGATACCGCATTACATCAAGCGCGGCTTCAAGTATGCCGAGTCCAACCCGGAGATGGAGACCAATGCGCGTGTACAGAGCCAGTGGGAGTATTTCACATACCGCCAGCACCGCCGCCGCCGTTCATACGCCAAGCAGCTGTGATGACCGTCCCCGCAAGGGGAACAAACACCTATTAGACATGAAGGACACTCTGAAGATATATTGCGAGAACGTACAGCGTTACATCGACATCGAGGGCGGTGACACGCTGTCTGAAATATACGGCCGTCTGCGCAGCGAAATAGGCTTCGAGCCTATCTGCGCACGGGTCAACAACAAGACGGAGGATATGTCGTACCCGGTATTCTCCCCCAAGCAGGTGTCGTTCCTGCCGGCAACGTCGGCGAGCGGCCGCCGCGTATACGTGCGGTCGCTGAGCATGATGCTGTATGCAGCTGTATACAAGCTGTTTCCGGGAACTACGCTGCGCATGGAGCACAGCATCAGCCGAGGCTTCTACTGCCGCCTGCTGACGGCAGAGGGCAAGGCAATGCCTGTGGCAGAGGACACGCACCTCGCCCCGCTGCGCGAATACATGCGGCAGCTCGCTGGAAAATGCCTGCCAATGGTGCGCAAGGAGCGGTTGACAAAGGATGTCATAGAGAAGTTCCGCCGCCAGAGCCTTGACGACAAGGTGCGGCTGCTCGAGACGCAGCACGACCTGTACACCGTATACTATACACTCGACGGCGTGTGCGACAGCTACGGAGGCTCGCTCGCGCCGCACACCGGAATGGTGACGGTCTTTGACCTCGTGCCGTACAAAGAGGGCTTCCTGCTCATGCCCCCCGACCCGGAATGTCCCGCCAAGCCGTGCCGCCCCGTGCCGCAGGAGAAGATGTACGACGCGTTTACACGCTACCTACAGTTCAACCGCGTAATACGTGTTGCCGATGTCGCCGACCTGAACCAGGCTGTCGCCGAACACAAGACCGGTCAGCTGATAAACGTGGCGGAGACAATGCACGGCAACTACATCGGCCGCATCTCAGACACTATCGCCGCCCGGCACGCAGAGGGCAAGGCCGACATAGTGCTGATAGCCGGTCCGTCGTCGTCGGGCAAGACCACGTTCTGCAAGCGGCTTGCCGTCCAGCTGATGACAAACCTGCTCACGCCCAAGATGATTTCGCTCGACGATTATTTCGTCAACCGCGAGGACACCCCGCGTGACGCTTCGGGCGACTACGACTACGAGAGCCTGTACGCGCTCGACCTGCCGCGCCTCAACTCTGACCTCACGCGGCTGCTCGCCGGCGAGACTGTCAACCTGCCCACATACAGCTTTGAGCTGGGGAGGCGCGTAGAAAAAGAACGTCCCCTGCACCTCGACGCTGACGACATACTCATCATGGAGGGCATACACGGGCTGAACCCTGAGCTGACTTCCAAACTCGACACTTCAAGGCTGTTCAAGATATACGTCTCTGCGCTGACTACATTGCACATTGACGACCATAACTGGATCTCCACCACCGACAACCGCCTGTTGCGCCGCATAGTGCGCGACCACAAGTACCGCCACACATCGGCAACAGAGACGATACGCCGCTGGCCGAGCGTGCGCCGAGGCGAGGAGAAGTGGATATTCCCCTATCAGGAGAACGCCGACGCCACGTTCAATTCGTCGCTGCTCTTCGAGCTCGGCGTGATGAAGCCATACGCAGAGCCGCTGCTGCGCCAGGTGCCGCACGATGTGCCGGAATACAGCGAGGCGAGCCGGCTGTTGCAGTTCCTCAACTGGTTTGATGCCGTACCTGCCGACCAGATACCCTCGACATCGCTGCTGCGCGAGTTCCTCGGAGGGTCGCTGTTCCATTATTGATTACAATTTTTGCCTCTCTCCGTAATGTCGTATTATGAAAGAGTTTACGCAGACCGACATAGACCGCATCGAGGAACTCGTCGATAATCACGACGAGGTGCAGATACGCGAAATACTCGCAGAGCTGCACCCTGCCGACATTGCCGAGACCATCCGTGTGCTGTCGCTCAAACAGGCCGAATGGTTCTTCAACCTCATAGAGGACAAGGAGCAGAAAGCGGATGTCCTCATGGAACTCGACGAGGAGGACCGCAAGAAGCTCCTCGAGGGAATGGACTCGGAGCAGATAGGCCAGTTCATCGACCTGCTCGACACCGATGACGCCGTTGACCTGATACAGGAACTCGACGAGGAGGACCGCAACGAGGTCATACAGCACATCGACGACGTGAGCCAGGCCGGCGACATCGTTGACCTGCTGCAATATGACAAGGACACCGCCGGCGGTCTTATGGGCACGGAGTTCATCATGATCAACGAGAACATGTCTATGCCCGAGAGCCTGAAGGAGATACGCCATCAGGCAGAAGACCTCGACGAAATATACTATATATATGTGGTGGACGACGAGCGGCGGCTGCGCGGAGTGCTTCCGCTCAAGAAGCTCATCACCCACCCTTCGGTCTCCAAAGTCAAGCACGTCATGGAGGTTGACCCTGTGTCGGTGCTTCCAGACACGCCGATTGAGGATCTGGCTATCGACTTCGAGAAATACGACCTCGTGGCGATGCCCGTAGTTGACAGCATAGGCCGCCTGATAGGGCAGATCACTGTCGATGACGTGATGGACGAGGTGCGCGAACAGAACGAGCGTGACTACCAGCTCGCTTCGGGTATCACCTCCGACGTGGATGCCGACGACAGTGTGTTTGCGCAGACCAAGGCTCGCACGCCCTGGCTGCTGCTGGGCATCATCGGCGGCATTGTCAATTCCCTGATACTCGGCGGCTTCGAGAGCCAGATAGCGCAAGTGACCGCTCTTGCGATTTTCATACCGATGATAGGCGGCACCGGCGGAAACGTCGGTGTACAGGCCTCGGCCATTGTGGTTCAGGGCCTTGCCAACGGCCGTCTCGAACTGAGCAGCGCAAGCCGACAGATAGGGAAGGAAGTCCTTGTGGCACTGATGAACGCTGTCGTCATTTCAGTCGTTGTGGCTGTCTACAACCTGATAACAATGCCTGACAATCCCGGCGTAATGTGCGCCGTCTCTATTTCGCTGTTCATGGTCGTCATATTCGCCTCGGTATTCGGCACAGTGGTGCCGCTCGCGCTGGAGCGCATGAAGATAGACCCTGCGCTCGCCACCGGCCCGTTCATACAGATTACAAACGACGTGGTGGGCCTGCTCATCTATGTGGGCATCTCCACGTGGATGCTTTCGTTGTTCCAATAGCCCCGTACATGACATGAAGAAGGTCGTTGAGACACCGTTGATGAAGCAGTACATCGAGATGAAGCAGAAGCATCCCGACGCTATACTGCTTTTCCGAGTTGGCGACTTCTATGAGACGTTTTCCGATGATGCCAAGGACGCGAGCAGCATACTCGGCATCACGCTCACGCGGCGTGCCAACGGCGCGGCGCAGTATGTAGAGCTCGCCGGCTTTCCGCACCATGCTCTCGACACATACCTCCCGAAGCTGGTGCGTGCCGGCCGCCGTGTAGCCATCTGCGAGCAGCTCGAAGACCCAAAGACGACCAAGAAACTGGTCAAACGCGGAATTACGGAACTGATTACGCCTGGTGTAAACACGTCGCCCTCCTCGCTCGACCAGCGCGAAAACAATTTCCTCGCCGCCGTGCATTTCGGTCGCCATGCCGTCGGCGTGGCGTTTCTCGACATCACCACCGGCGAGTTTCTCTGTGCCGAGGGTACGGAGGAATATGTAGACAAGCTGCTGTGCAACATCGCGCCGCGCGAAGTTCTGCGCATGCACGGCACACGCCGGCAGTATGAGGAGGCTTTCACGCTGCGCTCAAGCGTCTTCGAACTTGACGACTGGGTATATACCGCCGAGGCCGCACACGAGCGACTGCTGCGGCAGTTTGACACCGCCTCGCTCAAAGGGTACGGCGTGGACGACATGCCCGGGGCTGTCGTTGCCGCCGGAAGTATACTCTATTACCTCGACCAGACGTGCCACACTCACCTGCAGCACATCACAGCCCTCTCACGCATCGACGAAAACCGCTACGTGCGCCTCGACCGCTTCACAATACGCAACCTCGAGCTCGTGTCGCCTATGGCACAGGAGGGGAAGAGCCTACTCGACATCATCGACCGCACCGCCACCCCCATGGGAGCGCGGCTGCTGCGCCGCTGGCTGCTGTTCCCGCTGCTCGACGTGGAGGCCATAAACAGCCGCCTCGACACGGTCGAATACTTCTTCCGCGCACCGCAGCTGCGCGACAACGCGCAGGACACCATACGCCCCATCGGCGACATCGAGAGGCTCGTTTCGCGTGTGGCTGCCATGCGCGTATCGCCGCGAGAAATGCTTCAGCTGCGTGACGGCATCGCTGCCTCGGCGCGGCTGCGCCTCCTGTTCACAGGCTGCGGCTGTCCGCACCTTGAGAAGCTAGCATCCACCATTTCCCCCTGCGAGGCGGTAATTTCGCGCATCTCCGACACTCTCTGCGCCGACGCGCCGGCAGCTTTGGGCAAGGGAGACAGCATCGCCGAGGGGGTGAACGCCGAACTCGACGAGCTGCGCCAGCTTGCCGCACACGGCAAGGAAGCCCTCAACGCCATTTTGCAGCGCGAGATAGAAACAACGGGAATACCCTCGCTCAAAATCTCGTTCAACAACGTCTTCGGATACTACATCGAGGTGCGCAACACCCACAAGGACAAGGTGCCGGCTGAGTGGATACGCAAACAGACGCTCGTCAATGCCGAGCGGTACATCACCCCGGAGCTCAAAGAATATGAACAGAAGATTACCGGCGCGGAGGAACGCATCGCCGAACTTGAGAGCCGCATATTCGCTGAACTCGTGGCGGCGGTGTCGGAAAGCATAGGCTGCATGCAGCGCAACGCCTCGGTGGTGGCGCAGACAGACTGCCTCCTCTCATACGCCACCTGCGCGGCGGAATACAACTACTCACGCCCGACAGTGGACGACTCTCTCGTGCTTGACATCACCGAGGGGCGGCATCCCGTAATCGAGCGTCGCCTCCCGCCTGGAGAGCCGTACATATCCAATTCGCTGACCCTCGATTGCGACCGCACGCAGATCATGATGATTACCGGTCCTAACATGAGCGGCAAGTCGGCTCTGCTGCGCCAGACCGCACTTATTGCCCTGATGGCACAGGCCGGCAGCTTCGTCCCTGCACAAGCCGCGCATATCGGCGTGGTTGACAAGATTTTTACCCGCGTCGGCGCAAGCGACAACATCTCCTCGGGCGAGTCCACATTCATGGTCGAAATGAACGAGGCGGCGGCGATACTCAACAACATGAGCCAGCGGTCGCTCATCCTCTTTGACGAACTGGGCCGAGGCACTTCCACCTACGACGGCATCTCGATAGCCTGGGCGATAGTCGAGCATATCCACGAGAACGGCTACTGCCGCCCGCGCACCCTCTTCGCCACACACTACCATGAGCTGAACGAAATGGAACACAGCTTGCCGCGCATCGCCAACTACAATGTCTCGGTCGAAGAGATCGGCGGCAAGGTGGTGTTTCTGCGCAAGTTGCAGCGCGGCGGCAGCGCACACAGCTTCGGCATCCATGTGGCGCGACTCGCCGGCATGCCTCCCTCGATAGTCCGCCGCGCAGACCAGGTGCTGGCGCAGCTCGAGGAGTCACGGCGCGAGGGCGATGCTGACAAGCTCGCAGACAACAGCGCGAAGAAGGGGGAGAAGACAGCCGTCCCCAAGGCTACAAAGGCAAACGTCGCCGGCATCGGCGCGGCTCGGGAGGGTATGCAGCTCTCAATATTCCAGCTTGACGACCCGCTCCTCTCGCAGATACGCGACAACATCCTCCACCTCGACATTGACAACCTCACCCCGCTTCAGGCTCTGACCACGCTCCACTCGCTGCGGTCGCTGCTCACGGGGAAATAAATGGATACACGATGCGCAGACCTCCACTCCTCCTGCTGATGACAGCCATGCTGTTTGCCCTGCTTCCGCTGGCGGCATCGGCACGCCCGGCACGTCCCGGAATTGTCCCGGTACGCAACAGCGACGGCTCGGTAACCGAGGTACGCATTTACGGCGACGCCCGCTTCTCATACATGACTTCGCCCGACAGCGCCATGCTCATGGTCCGCGGCAAGGACGGCATAGTGCGCCCCGCTGTCGGCAGCGACGGCTGCCCACTCGCGCCCGACAGCCTCACGCTCTACCGGTACGCCCGGCGAGGGCTGAAAGCCCCGGCTCGCGCCGCGAAATACGATGAGCGCGGACGCTCCTATTTCAACACCCTGGGACACGGTTTGCACTCACTGGTGGTGCTTGTCGAGTTTCCCGACCGTAAATTCAGCATGGACGATGCACAAGCGTATTACTCGCGGATGCTCAACGAGCGCGGATTCGCCGACAACGGCGCACGAGGTTGTGCCGCCGAATATTTTGAGGAATGCTCTGGCGGACGCTTCTCGCCCGTGTTTGACGTTACCCGCGTGGTGACGCTGCCCTTCCCCTCGTTCATGTATTCCGGCAAGCCGTATGACGTGAAATTTGCAGGCATCATCAAATACGCAGTCAGCGAGCTGACCGGCGAAGTGGACTTCGCCCGCTACGACACCGACGACGACGGCGTAGTGGACAACATACATTTCATCTACAGCGGCTTCGGCGCGGCAGACGGCGGCAGCGCAACCTGCATCTGGCCGCACAGCAGCGAGTATGACGGCGAGCTGACCGCTGACGGCAAGAAAATATCCCCATACTCATGCACCAACGAGCTGCGCAACGACGGCACAAAAAACGGCGTTCCCGACGGCATCGGCGGCTTTTGCCACGAGTATGCCCATGTGCTGGGGCTGCCCGTCCTGTCGCGCTCGCTCAACAATACCGACAACCATACGCCCGGCGACTTCTCCCTCATGGACTCCGGCTCATACAACGGCGACGGGAACTGTCCGCCCGCCTTCTCCGCATACGAGAAATGGGTGTGCCGCTGGCTCGAATATGAGGAACTGGAAATTCCGGGGCACGTTGACCTGCGTCCGGGCAAAGGGCTGCGGATGTCTCTGTACAATGCCGACGGCCTGTACCCCGACGAGTATTTCATCGTCGAGACACGCGCTGCCACCGGATGGGACGAGTGCCTCCCGCAGCACGGCCTCCTCTTCTGGCACATCAACTACGTCGAGATGTTCTGGGAGAACAACACCGTCAACAGCTACGGCATCTCGCACGTCACCACAGTGCAGTGCGATGCCGGACACGGCGTGACCGCGTGGCCCGGAATATACGAATACTCGTGGATTGCCCCCGTCCCGATGAGCCTCCTTGTGCCGGAGAACACCCCGAAGTCCATGTTCACGCCTGTGCTGACCGACATAGTGTATGACGGCAAGACAGGCGCCGGCAGCTTCGACTACGCCCTCGACGGCGAATATCCTGACTTGACAACGACAATGCCGCTGCCGGCCCGCCTCGGTGACGACACCCGCGACCTGCGCTTCGAGTGGGAACCGCTCGCCCCCGGCACTCAATACATCCTGTCTGTATGGCGAGAGGGAAGGACCTTCCAGAAACTGTACCTGGACGGCTGCGACTGCTACCGCACCGCCGACACCGAGTGCCGCCTATACGGCATTTCCGACATGGACTGGAACATGCGCTGGACGGCAGACCTGTACGCTGTCGATGTGCTGCCGTCGGCAACGCCCTCTGCGCGCATCGAGTTCGTCCCAGAGGAATGCGAGCCATGGGCAGCTGTTGACGAGGCGCGGCTCGACACGCAAGCCATACGCGGCGGAAACGGCACAATCACCGCGCCCGAGGACGCGCTGGTCTACACCATGCAGGGCGTTCCCGCAGGACGCGACAGACTCGCGCCTGGGGTCTACATAGTCCGCTGCAGAGGCTCTGTGACCAAGGTTTTGGTCAAATGACAGGGCAAAACATGTTGTATAACATAATTTAATCGGGTTCAGACAAAAAAAGTCGCGACAGTTGTTGGTAGATAGGGATAAACTGACTAAC
>ENA-OUQC01000690-OUQC01000690.1-human-gut-metagenome-genome-assembly--contig:-NODE-690-length-22248-cov-4.018114_pt1 | contig 22248 bp, 26 predicted proteins | sample MGYA00237942_ERZ548815 | MGnify/ENA primary metagenome ERZ548815 (study PRJEB26490, sample SAMN05194722) | human gut metagenome | biome: terrestrial biome; feature: human-associated habitat; material... | reverse complement strand
CGATCCAAAGCGCCATGAGCGTGGACGTCAGTATCCATGTCCAAAGCGGATTATAGAGCAGGAGATTTCCCGCCCCGCCGGAATAACAGAGATTTGCCAGAAAAAGAATCGCCGCCAGTGCCGCGGCAAGGAAGAGATCGACCGGTACGCGGTGGATGCCGCGCAGCTTCACACCATCCGGCGTTTTGCCCATGGACGCCATAAGGAAGACGAGGAGCGCGATGCACAGCACCGCCGTGATGATGCTCACGGGGAGGTAGGCATTCTGGTAGCGCAGCAGCGTGCCGACCGAGCTGCGGAGCCGTGTCAGTTCCTCGCCGGGCGTCTGCTTCGGCTCGAGATACGCCTGCACGTCGATCCCGACGCCTTCGCTGAAATAACCGACCGAAATGCCAAGGGGCACGGCGTTTTTCGTTCTGCCGTCGTACAGCACTTTGCCGGTGGACCTATCCGTTGCTACATAGGAGTAGCCGGAGGGAAGAGCGGGGTATTCGCCGGTATCCCGTTCCTCCTGCAGCGCGTTGTTGAGCAGAACGCGGATGCCGTTCTGATACACCGACACGCTGTCCGGCTCAGGCAGCGTGCGGTCGCGGTCGATGCGGGTCATGAAATATCCTGCGGCGCAGAGCAGCGCCGTAAGGCCGCAGAGCAGACACAGGATAAAAGCGACGGCGCGCGCCGCCGCGCTATGCGTAAGCTTTTTCATTTTTTCATTTCCTCCAGCTTATAGCCTTTGCCCCAGACTACCTTCAGATAGCGGGGGTTCGCCGGGTCAATTTCCAGCTTTTCACGCAGATGGCGGATATGCACCGGCACCGTTCCCTCTGCGGAAAACGGTTCATCCTTCCAGACGCGCCGGTAGATATCGGCGCTCGAAAACACCTTGCCGGGGTTTTCGAGCAGGAGACGGAGAATGTCGTACTCCGTCGGGGTGAGCGTTACCTCCTCGCCGTCGAGTGTGACGCTCTTGCGCTCATCGTCCATGGCGATGCCGCCGAGCGTGAGCGCGGTGCTTTTCTCCGGCATGCCGCCGAGCTGTGCATAGCGCCGGAGCTGCGCCTTGACGCGGGCAAGGACCTCAAGAGGGTTGAAGGGCTTGGTGATATAATCGTCCGCGCCGACGGTGAGACCGAGGATCTTGTCGTTGTCCTCGCTCTTGGCGGTGATGAGGATGACCGGGACGTTGCTCTGCTCGCGCAGCTTTGCCGTCGCCGTCATGCCGTCCATGCCGGGCATCATGATGTCCATGAGCACGAGCTGTACTTCCTCGCGCTGCATGAGCTCGAGCGCCGCTAAGCCGCTGTCGGCCTCACAGACGGCGTAGCCCTCGCCCGTAAGATAGATGCGCAGCGCGTTCCGGATATCGCGCTCGTCGTCGCAGATGAGTATTTTGTACATGGCTCTTCCCCTCTCTCATTTACAGCTACAGCATAGCATCCCCGCTCTTAATAATAAAGACGGGAATTTCTTAAGTTTCGTTTAAGACGCGGCGCCATACGCTTTTATTATAGCAAAAAAGCCCGCCAAGCGGAGTCCGAATAAGAAAGCATAGATTTCCCCCCGCAGATGTTCTGCGGGGGGAAACTGTTTACAGTCTTTCGGCGAAGAATTTTTCGTCGGAACAAGGCGCTTTTTCGCTGCGATGCTTTGTGCATCGCAAGAAAAAGGAACACAGTTCCGGCGGAAAAGGCTCGGCGAAGGGGCTATGGTTTCTTATGAGGACGCAGCTCATGCGGCGGGCTTTTGAGCCTGTACATTTTTTATCCGAGTGTCTGCGAAAGAGCGAGGATCGCCGGCATGGTAATAACGCTGAGCAGTGTGCTCAGGCAAACCGTCTGCACGGCATAGGTGTAATCCATTTCCAGCTTCTGCGCATATACCGCAACGTTGCTCCCGACCGGCGCGGACGCGGCGATCAGAAGCGCCGTGGAAATCTCCGGCGGCAGTTTGGGCGAAAGCCGGAGCAGCAAAAGCGATACAGCCGGTATCAGCAAAAGCCGGACGGCGCTCACCGCATACAGCCGGCCGGTCGTGAAGAGTTTCCGAATGTCGGTCTGCGCCAGATAAACGCCCAGAACGATCATAGCCACCGGCGCGTTCATATTGGCGACAGTGCCCATAACGGAGGTAAGGAGCGCCGGGACCGGTATCTTTGCAAGAAAGAGGATAACGCCAAGCAGAAGCGAGAGGACGATGGGGTTCGTTGTGATGACCTTAAAGGACACCTTTTTCCGGTCTTTCGTGAGGATCCACTGCCCGTAGGTCCATTGCAGGGCGTTGAGCAATGCTACAAACCCGGCAGCGTAGAAAACGGCGTTCCCGCCAAGCACCGCGGTGATCAGGGGAAATCCCATAAACCCGGCGTTGGAGAAGGAGGCGCCGAAATTGTCCACGGGCGACTTTTGAAAAAGCACAGAGCTTACGAGCATTGCCGCAAGCAGAAGGAGGAGCGCCCACAAAAGGCTCGCTCCGAGAGCCGCCGTATTCTCCGGCGTTCTCTCCAGACAGAACGATTTTACAATCACGCACGGCAGGATACAGTACAAAAGCAGATGCGCCAGCGTCCGGCTCCCCTCTTTGGTGATCAGCTTTGCCCGGAAGAGTGCAACGCCGATCGCCATATAAAGAAACATGATGAAAAGCTGCCGGATAATTATGATGATAACTTCCATGATGGTGCTCCCAAGCGGACGCGCCGCGCCGGATCATACCAGTACTCTGAGGCGGGTCAGTCCAAAAATCCAGAGGAAAATGGTCAGCAGAGAGAAAAATGAGGTAAACACAACGAGCTGCGCCGCGATGACATACGGGTTTTGATCACGCCACCGAAAACCTTTTTGGCGCTGAGCCTTCCGCCCTCGCGGCAGAGCTCCAGCAAGATCACGGAAAGCACATTCTGCACCGGCACGATCGTCGCAATCAGAAGCGAAATGCTGCCGAGATTTCCCTCCCCGGCATTTTATACGGTGCCGCGCCACACGGCGCGGCACCGCTTGTCTTATGACTTATTTTTCGCCGGTATAGCCGCCCAGCTCAACGAGCGCTTCGGTAAAGATCTTGGCGCGGTCAAACATGGACTGCACCACAGCGTATTCCTTCAGACTGTGATTGAATTCTCCGATGACGCCGCAGGAGCAAAGCACCGGAATGTCCGCGCGGGCAATGGCACCGGTATCGGAAGCTCCGCCAAGCGTTATCTTTCCGAACGGTTCGTAGCCGCATTCCTGCGCCACGCGGTTCATTTCGTTCCACAGCCACAGGATCTTTTCGTTCGGCTCAAACGCGAAGAGATTTGCAGTCACCAGCTCATATTCTGTCGTTGTGCCGGGGACATAAGCGGTTTTCATGATCTTATCGACCGCTTCCTTCACGCGGCTGCCTTCCGCCGCATTGGAAATACGGACATCGACGGCAAATTCGCAGCGATCCGGGATGGAAGACGTGTTTTTCCCGCAGTGCATCACGCTCGGCGTCACATAGGTCCCGCGATCCAGATCGACGATCTTGAGCAGCTCCGTTATCTTATAGACTGCCTCGTTGAGCGCGTTGTGCCCCTTGGTAAACTCGTTGCCGGCGTGGCCGCCTTTGCCATGGACCGTGGCAAAGAACGTGTACTGTGCTTTGCGTCCTACACAGAGACTGTTTGTAATGTGGCCGGTCTCCATGTTCAGCGCGAGCAGCGCGCCGCGGCTCTCCTCGGTAAAGAGTTGATCGACGCTTGTGCCGACGTGGTCGCCCTCTTCCTCACCGGCAACAACCATTTTAATGGGATTTGTGTCAAACCCAATCTCCTGAAGCGCTTTGCAGACATATAGTGCGATGATAAGGCCGCCCTTCATATCGAGCACGCCCGGGCCGTAGGCCTTGCCGTCCTCGATGCGGAACGGATTTTCGCAGCCGAACGCCCCCTTGGGATGCACCGTATCGAGATGCCCGGCGAACAGGATCGGCTTACCGGGACGGCCTTCTCCGAGCTCTGCGAGCAGAACGCTGCACCGGTCCGGGCGGGACGGGGCGGTGCGGGTCTTGAATCCGGTGGCTTCCAGCTCCGCGCGGAACCACGCCTGCGCCTTTTCCACGTTTTCCTTTTCATCGTAGCGACCTTCGAGATTCACGAAGGTTTTCCACTTTTCGATCATCTCATCGCGATGATCGTCGATGTACTTACAAACTTTTTCTTTAATACTCACTTATGCTTCATCCTCCTTAGCAGACAGTTCACCGCGAGCAATTTTTGAAAACTTTTTGTCCCAACCGGTAATGCTGAAAAGCATCAGGAATGCAAATGTGATAATGGGTGCCAACATATACGGAATCATATCTACAACTTCTACGCCCAGGAAGCCGCAAACCGTGAGCGGGTTGCTATTCCAAGGAATGAAAAGTCCCATAAGAAGGCATCCGACCGTCATTGCACGGGTCAGATCATATTTGTTCAGGCCGTTTTTTTCATACACCGGCTTGAGCAGGCTTCCTGTAAAAATAAAGGAAAAGTTTCCGGATGCAGAGGTAATATTGGAAACCGTACCGACAATAACCGTCCAAAGAGCAGCAGAAGCGCGTCCGGTCATACGCTTTGTGATGGGTTCGATAACTCTGTCAATGACGCCTGCTGTGCTGAGAAGTCCGAAAAGGCCAAAGGCAAAAACAAACATAAACGCCGTTCCGCTCATGCTGGTGATACCGCCGCGGCTGAATATTTTGGTCAGGAAAGCGCTGTCTGACTCAAGTGCGAAGCCCTGCCACATATAAAGAGCTGTTTCCTTAAAGCTGTGTCCCTGATAAAGCCATGCGATTGGAAATGCGCTGACAGCACCTGCCAGTACAGAAGGAATAGACGGAACCTTAATAATAAGTAACACCAAAACAACAAGTAGCGGGAGAAAGGTAACAATACTGATTTTATAACATGCGCTGATGTCTGCGATAACCGCCTGTATTTCCTGCAAATCGGCGGTTACAGCCATGTACTTTGTACCCCATACATAATAAATGATGCCGCACACAAGAATGGATGGTACCGTAATGGTTGCCTGATAACGAATGGATTTAAATAAATCAATCCCTACAGAACCCGACGCGACATTCGTGCTGTCCGAAAGTGGGGAAAAGGCATCGCCGAAAAATGCCGCAGTGATGATTGGAGCTGCCACAGTACAGGCGTCAAGCCCCATACTCAATCCGACACCCATAAGTGCAATACCAATGGTTCCACAAGTACCAAAGGATGTGCCGGTGAAAAGAGAGAATGCCAAGCAGATAAAAAAAGATAAAACCATGAAGTATTTCGGGTCAATTACAGACAAGCAGAGTCTTGTGACGCCGGCTACTGTTCCACTGGCATTCCAAAGGCCAACCATAGCGCCAACGCTCAAAACGATACACATTGGAGTGAGAGAACGTGCGATATAGTCATGCATTCCCCGTTGCAGTTCTTTATATGAGAAGCCCAAGCGCATGCACAGCGGGATGGCAATCAACCAGGAAATCAGAAAAAGCGGCTGTGTCTTTGCGCCAAGAAAAACAGCCGGAATCATAATGACGCCGAAGCAGAGGACAACAACCAAAAGTGCATAGCCGAAACTCGGTATTTTCTTGTTTTTTTCCATTACAGGAGCCTCCATCTCTCTTTTTTTTACTTAGCAGAAAATTCTTGCGGCATCGGGTATTTGTTTTCGCAGACGATTTCGCGGTAGTGTACAGGGTCAGTGTCGCCCTCGGTGCTGAAGCAGAGCACAACGGAATTTTCGTCCAATCCGAGCTTTTCCTTCAGCGCGGCATATTCCGGCAGACGCGCGGCGGCGTTGACAAGTCCCACCGTCACGGCGCCGCTCTCGCCGGAGATCACCTTCGGATCACCGTTTTCCGGCGATGCCAGCAGGCGCATGCCGTAGGCGGAAATGTAGTCCGGGCACATGATGTACCAGTCGGCAAAATCCCGCAGCACCGGCCAGGTAAGCGTACAGGGCTCGCCGCAGTTCAGACCGGCCATGATCGTCGGCTTCTGGTCGGTCGCTGCGTGCGGCGCGCCGTCGGCTGCCCTGGCGGAGGCATAAATGCAGGCAATGGCCTCCGGCTCCACGACGCCGAACTTCGGGCGGCAGCCCTCCAGCGCATTGGCAAGATAGCCGACCACACCGCCCGCCATGGCGCCGACGCCCGCCTGCACAAAGACGTGCGTTGGCAAAAGACCCGCTTCGCGCATCTGCTCGCAGGCCTCCATCGCCATGGTCGTGTAGCCCTGGACGATCCAGCGGGGAATGTCTTCATAGCCGTCCCAGCTCGTATCCTGCACAAGCGTCCAGCCGTGCTCTTCCGCCTGCGCGGCAGCGTAAGCAACCGCGGCGTCATAGCCGATGTCCATGATCCGGACATCCGCCTTCGGGTTAACGTCCCGGATCGCCTGTGCGCGGATTTCCGAGGAGCCGACCGGCATGAAAATGTGAACCTCGCAGCCGAGCTGTCCCGCCGCCCAGGCGACGCCCCGGCCGTGGTTGCCGTCCGTCGCGGTGACAAAGACCATGCGGTCGATCTCGTCCGCGTAATCCGCCTTTTTCAGATCGGAAAAGCTGACGGTCTCCGCATCCAGCCCCAGTCGCTGGCAGACAATGCGCGTCAAGGCGTAGAGCCCGCCCAGCGCCTTGAAGGCGTTCAGGCCAAACCGCTTGGATTCGTCCTTCACAAGCACGGCGCGCACCCCAAGCCGCTTTGCCATGCCGTTGAGCCGGAAGAGCGGGGTATAACGGTAGTCCGGCATTTTCTGGTGGATCCGGTGCGCCGCGGCGGTGGCCTCCGCCGACAGGAACGCCGGTCCCTTTTCGGGCGATTTGTTCTCGTTCTCTATGACCGAAATCGCACCGATTTTACTTTCTTTCATACCATCCCTCCGGGATCTCGATATCCAATATATTGGTTATGTTCGCATTGTAGCACAGTTTTAGAAATATGCAATATATTGGTTGAAGAATCAGCGGTTTGTGCAACTCTGCTGTGTCTGTTTTGGTAAATTTGTCTTTTTTCTGCATAGGAAAGGCTTGTTTTTGCTGCTGTGATTCGCTATAATGCGGTTTGTATGTAATATATTGCATTTTGATTGTGAAGGAGAACTGTCATGCCTATCCCTGCTGAACAAAAGCCGATGGTGCGCACTACCGCCCGCGAGCGGGTATATAAGACCTTGCAGCAATGGATCATCAACGGCACTCTTCTGCCGGAGGAGCGTCTGAACGACGTGGAGCTCGCGCAGTACTTCTCCGTTTCGCGCACGCCCGTGCGCGAGGCGCTGCAAATGCTTGCCGAGCAGAAGCTGGTAACGACCGTTCCATCCAGCGGCACATTTGTTGCGCCGATCGATACGAAGGATCTGACGTATGTATATGAGCTTCTGAATGGACTGCAATGCTACGCCATTGATCTGGGGATCGGCCGGATGACCGAAGATATTGCAAAGGACATGCACCGCATCAACGACACGTTTCTCCAGTACGCATCCAAGGGTGAAGCGGAAGAGGCGATCACCGCGGACTGGAACCTTCACCACCGGATCGCCGAGCTTTCGGAGAATCCGTATCTCATCTCTTACACCGAGCAGCTGATGCTGCAGGCACACCGCAATGAGATTCACTTTTTCAAAACCCGTGTCGACCCACGCCACAGCTTTGATGCCCATAACCGCATCATTTCCGCGCTCGAACGCGGCGACGCCGCGGCAGCCAAAGCCGCGGTATGCGAAAACTGGCGGGTTTCGATACGATAACTTCCGCTTTTTCAATTATAACAAAAGGGCATGCGCCGTTTCCAGCGCATGCCCTTTTGCTGTCTTATGCCTTTTTTATTGCCAATCCTTCCACACGTCCGGGCAATACCCGGCGGTGGCCTGTTTTCCGTTTCGCACGATGGGCGTTTTCAAAAGCGTGGGGTCTTCCAGAATGCGCTCGAGCTTATCGTCCGCGCGGGCAAGATAGCGCAGCAGCGCCGCGTCCGGGTGCTTTTCGTCCACGAGATTATCGAGCCCCACGGCGTTTTTCACGCTTTGCAGCTCACCGCGGCTGATGCCGTAGCGGTTGAGATCGATGTACTGGTATTTGATGCGGCGTTCCTTGAAATACCGCTCCGCCTTTTTCGTATCGAAGCATTTGCTCTTGCCGAAAATCTGTATGTTCACAGCGCTTCCCCCAGAAAACGGTGGAGGTTGTGGAAAAAGATATCCTGCACAAGCGCTTCGCTGAAGCGGTGGGCGAGCATCTGCTCATACAGTTCCTCCATGCTCTCCACGCCAACGATGCCCTCCGGCAGCGACTCGATGCCGTCAAAATCGGTGCCGAGGCAGAGATTTTCGCGGGCATCCATGCAGAGGAAGTGGTCAATGTGTGCGAGCACGGCATCCATATTCCGTCCCTGGCCGAGAAAAGCCGGGCAGAGATTCAGCCCGATGCAGCCCTCGTTGTGGACGATGGCGCTAATCTGCGCGTCGGTCAGATTGCGCGGATGGTCGCACACGGACTTCGCGTTTGAGTGGCTGCACAGCACCGGGCGCTTCGCGATGCGCATCACGTCCCAGAACGTTTTTTCCGAGGCGTGGGAGAGATCGACCGCGACGCCCTTTTCCCAGCAGGCGTTTACGAAGCGGACGCCGTCTGCGGTGAGCCCCGCGCCGGTATCCATCGCCGAGCCGCACAGGCGGTTATCCTTGTTCCAGCAGAGCGTCACCATGCGCACGCCGCGGCGGTAGGCATCGAGCAGACCCGCAACACTGCACCGGAGGAGGTTTGCGCCCTCAACCGAGAGGAACACCGCCACCATGTCGTTTTTCGCAGCGGCGTCCGCTTCCTCCACGCTCGTGCAGAGCACGGCGAGATCGCTGTTCTCCTTCAGCTCGCGCTCGACGGTGAGCATGATGCGGCGAAAGGCCATGGGGCCGTCAAATCCCGGCGGCGCCCAGATTGCCATGACCTGCGCAGCGGGGGCATAATGGTGCAGACGCAGAAGGTCGATGTGGTTCCGGCTGCTCTGGCGCAGGGAGTTGAACTTCGTCAGAGTATCGCAGTGAGCGTCGAAATACGGGATGCAGTACGGCAGAGCCATGGCGAGAGTCTCCTTTTTCTGTATTTTCCAGGGTGGTAATCCCTCAGTCACGGCTTGCGCCGCGACAGCTCCCTTATTATGGGAGCCAAGTGGGTTTGCGAAAAACTGTCTTGCCTCCCCTATTAGGGGAGGTGGCAAAACCGCAGGTTTTGACGGAGAGGTTTCCGTTCCTTTTATAAGCACAGCCCCTGAGAATACACAAGGTATTCTCAGGGGCTGCTTATTCAGGGAGCCTTTTCTTTGTCTCCCGTAATATAATAATCGTAATACTCCCCACCCGCAGCGATGGTCTGCTCTCGGTGGAGCACGCCGTGCTGGAGCGTTATCATCACATTGTCCAGCTCGCAGAAGAGCGGCATCAGCTCCGCAACGCCGAGCTTTTCCGCATAGGCACAGACGGGGCAGCGCGTGATGCGGTAGTAGCACGCGCCCTCATAGGGCTGGCCGACAAAGTCCACCTTAAAGGATGTCGGGTACTGCGCTTCCTTCTCCGGCGTATACCACTCGGCGTATTTTACCACGCTCTTTTTGTTCTCCGGCGTATACCACTCGGCGTATTTTACCACGCTCTTTTTGTTCTCCGCCTTGCCCTTCGGCGTGTTCAGATCCGTCCGGGCGAAGTACCATTTGATATGGTAGAGTGAGCGGCGCATCATCTCCTGCACGGTCTCCGGCGGGATCTTCTTTTCGCTCGCCATATACGGCGCAACGAACGCGAGGGCAAAAAGCTCGTTATACGCCATCGGGTTATCGTCGCCGATATCGTCCGCGCGCTCCACAAGCTCCCGGTAGACCTTCCGGCTCTTTTTCATGATCTCGGCGGCATAGGCTTTGCCGTATTTTTCCGCCAGAACCTTTTTCATGGAGCCCTTGAACATCCAATAATAGAATCCGTTATATTTCATTTTTGCGCCTCCTGCGTTTGTTATGTCTCATCAAATAACGCAGCCCAGCCGCCGTAGTGATAGGTCATGAGCGAGCGCATATACGTTTCGGCGGTCTGCCGGTCGGGGCACTCGGCAACGATGCGGCGGTAGCTGTCGAACTGTGCGGAGATCAGCAGGGTGAGCAGCGTTTCGTCCACGCCGGTATAGCCCGCCGCGCGGAAAAAAGCGGCGCTCTCGGTGATCTTGCTTTTCACCAGTCCGTCATAATACGGTTCCAGCGCGCTGCCCGCACTCCGATAGAGCAGCAGTACCGCTTCCTCATAATGCGCGAAAATCAGATGAAGGATGGCCGCAGACTCGTGCTGCATGGAGGCTTTGAGCTGCGAGAGCATATCCCCTCCGCCGCCGGAATAGTAATCGGCGCGCACGCTTTGAAATGTCGCGGCGATATCGTCCAGAAACGGCTGCAAAAAGCTCTGAAAAAGCTCGTCCTTCGAGCGGTAGCGCGTCTGGATCGCGCCGACCGTAACACCGGCATTCTCTGCGATTTTCCGGAGCGACGCGCCCGCGTACCCCTTTTCCAGAAACTCCGCGCGTGCCGCCGCCGTGATCTTATCGTCCAACGAGTGATCCCGCAGTGCCATAGACTCACCTCATGCACTATAATTACGCCGTAATTGATTACAGCGTAATTATAGTAAAACATCCGGCGTCTGTCGTTCTTGACAGACGCCGGACGGCTATTTTTAGAGCATAGTTTATTTAGGCCTTACATCAGCTTCCGGAACAGCTCCGTCAGCTCTGCAACGCTCGTATCCTTGGGGTTGCCGGGGCGGCAGGCGTCGGCATAGGCGCTCTCGGCAAGGAACGGCAGATCCTCTTCCTTCAGCGCTTCCAGCTTCTCCGGAATACCAACATCGTGGGAGAGCTTCTTCACAGCGTCGACAGCGGCCTTGCGGTACTCGGCCTGGGTCATCGAATCGACACCCTCCACGCCCATGGCGCGCGCGATCTCGCGGTACTCCTCGCCGGTGCATTCGGCGTTATACTCCATGACGATCGGCAGCATCATCGCGCAGGCGACGCCGTGCGGCGTATCGTACACAGCGCCCAGGGTGTGCGCCATGGAATGCGCAATGCCGAGGCCGACGTTCGAGAAGCCCATACCGGCGATATACTGGCCGAGAGCCATGCCCTCGCGGCCTTCCTTCGTGCCCTTGACGGCATCACGCAGGTGGGCGGAGATCAGTTTGATAGCTTCGAGATGGAACATGTCGGTCATTTCCCAGGCAGCCTTGGTGGTGTAGCCCTCGATGGCGTGGGTCAGCGCGTCCATACCGGTGGCGGCGGTGAGGCCCGCGGGCATGGAGCTCATCATCTCAGGATCGACGATCGCGACGATGGGCATATCGTGCGGATCGACGCAGACGAACTTGCGCTTGCGCTCAACATCGGTGATGACGTAGTTGATGGTGACCTCAGCGGCGGTACCGGCGGTCGTCGGGATGGCGATGATGGGAACGCAGGGCTTCTTGGTGTCCGCTATGCCCTCGAGAGAGCGCACGTCGGAAAATTCGGGGTTGTTGATAATAATGCCGATGGCCTTGGAGGTGTCCATGGGAGAGCCGCCGCCGATGGCGATCAAGTAATCCGCGCCGGCTGCCTTGAACGCGGCAACGCCGTCCGTCACGTTCTCAATGGTGGGGTTGGGCTTTATATCGGAGAAAATCTCATAGCTCAGTCCGGCAGCGTCCAGCACGTCGGTCACGCGGGCAATAACGCCGTGACGCAGAAGCGTGGGGCCGCAGCAGATGAGCGCCTTTTTCAGTCCGCGGGACTTGACTTCGGTGGGCAGCTCCTGAATGGCGCCTGCGCCGTGGTAAGAGGTCTGGTTGAGCATGATTCTGTTTGCCATAGTAATGTTTCTCCTTTCATGATGTGAAAATCGACTTATTACTTATTATTCCATTGTTAACCAACACTTTCGAGCACGACCACATTGTAATGCGGCATATAGGACTTGTCAACACACATACTCACCAAAAATCAGCTTTATTTATAAATAACGCCTTGGCAAATTGGTGATTTTGCCAAGGCGTTTTTTCCGTATAGAGGACAGTGCTGCGCAGCGGCAGGCGCGAAAAGCCTACGCTTCGCAAAGCTGCGGCAGACGCAGATACTCCGCTTTGGAAAGCTCCTTTTCCGCCATTTCATCCTGGGATAATATTATATAGTATAGGCAGAGCGGCATATTTTATCGGTGTAATATAATTATGTAAACTTTCGGGTATAAAAAAATCCCGCGCGGAGAATGGCTTTCCGCGCGGGATTTTTGTTATGTCAACTTCATTATGTTTTCTGCATTACGTTTACTGTATTATGTTAATCACAGGATGAAGCCACCGTCCACGGTGAGCACCTGGCCGGTGACGAAGCTCGCGTCGTCGCTCGCGAGATAGGAAACGGCGGCGGCGATGTCCTCCGGCCGGCCGAGACGGCGCAGCGGCGTTTCCTCGGCGAGCTGCGGCAGCACCTCGCTCGGCAGAGCATCGAGCATATCGGTTTTTATGACGCCCGGCGCAACGCAGTTTACCCGGATGTGCGTGGGCGCAAGCTCCGCAGCCAGCGAGCGCGTGAGTGCAATGAGCGCGGCTTTCGTTGCCGAATACGTCACCTCGCAGCTCGCGCCGCGAAGCCCCCACATGGACGAGACATTCACGATGCAGCCCGCGTGCTCGTGGAGCATCGGCGGGAGGACGGCCTGAATGGTGTGGAACGCGCCATCGATGTTAACCCCGAAATAGCGCCGCCACATCTCCTCCGTCACATCCTGAAAGAGCGCCTGTCCCGCAACGCCCGCGTTATTCACAAGAAGGCTCACGCGGCCGAACATGTCCTCCACGCGGCGCACCATATTCTCCACCTGCGCGCGGTCGGCCACGTCCGCCTGGAACGCGGCGGCGCGCAGCCCCTCGGCGGCGAGCTCTTCGACAAGCGAATCGGCGCAGTCCTTGCGGACACGGTAATTGACGGCGACGGTATAGCCCTCGTGGGCGAGACGGCGCGCCGTCGCACGGCCGATGCCGCGGCTTGCGCCGGTGATAAGTGCGATCTTTTCCATAACATTCCCTCCCGGTGATATGCCCTTATTGTACCGCAGCAAAGGCCGGAATACAAGTCACCACCACTCGGGCTCCGTCTCGTATTCCCCGGTCTCCTTCTCGCCGAACTCCCGCGCCGTTTCCGCCACGACAGTCTCGTACCCCGTGAGCGCAGCGAACGAGGAAAACTGCGCCGCCCGGTCGCGCCGCGGCATGGACGGGTGCGTGTCGGAAACGTGGTGCGGCAGATGTATGATATCGTCATAGTCGCGGCATTCCTCGCGCTTCATGCCCGGTGACCTCCGATCTGTTTGTTGCGTGAGCGCGTCGTCGCGCCCTCTTCGAGATTCATACCTTTTAGAATAGCATTATTGCCGTACCGCCGCTGGATGGCAAGAATGGCCTCCTGCCGCCGCCGTTCGCGCTCGCGCGCTTTTTGCGCCGCGCCGGGCGCGGGGGCGTTCTCTTCCGCAGCGGAAAAGAGATCGAGCTGCTCGCCGCTATCAACGGCGCAGGGGATCTTGTCCTCCGGCAGGACGCGGTTCGCCGCGACCGTCACGCGGCGGACGAGGAGGTTTTTATCGGTGATGCGGTCGTAGAGCGCCATGACCGCGTCCGTAATCTCGCGCGTGGAGGAGGAATACCCCGCGAGATTGGCCGTGCCGTGGCCGTGCTTCGGCACGCGGCGGCCGTAGCGGTCGGTGTGTGTCTCCCCCGTATACTCCGCAGCGCGGGTGGGGTCGGCAAGATTTTCAACGTCATACCCGATCGTGAGCGTGAGCTGGTCGGTGCAGAGGCGTTTCTTCACGAGGTCGAGCACAAGAAGATCGATCATTTCGCGCACGATGAGCTTTGCCTTGTGCCAGTCGTACGGCTCCTGCAGCACCTGACCGGAGCTGATGCTGTTGGAATCCGGCCGGTAGGCGTGGATATCCGCGATCGTGCACGGCTCCCAGCCCCAGGCGTGGTCAATAAGGAGCTCCGCCTGCACGCCGAACGTTTTATAAAGAAGCTCCTCGTTATAGAAATCGCTGCTCTTTCCGAGCGAGCAGCGGGCAACATCGCCCATGGTATACATCCCCAGCGCTTCGAGCCGCCGCACCGTTCCCGCGCCGACGCGCCAGAAGTCCGTGAGCGGCCGGTGACCCCAGAGCTTACGGCGGTAGCTCATCTCGTCGAGCTCGGCGATACGAACGCCGTCTCGGTCCGGCGGGATGTGCTTGGCTTCAATGTCCATCGCGATCTTGCAGAGATAGAGATTCGTGCCGATGCCCGCCGTGGCGGTGATGCCGGTCGTGTCCAGCACCTCACGCAGTATTTTCCGGCAGAGCTCGTGCGCCGTCATGCGGTAGGTGTGCAGATAGTCCGTCACATCCATGAACACCTCGTCGATGGAGTAGACGTGGATATCCTCGGGCGCTATGTAGTGCAGATAGATATTGTAGATCCCGGCGCTGTAGCGCATGTAGTGCGCCATGTGCGGCGGCGCGACGACATAGTCGAGCTCCAGCGATGGATTTGCCGCAAGCTCCGGCGCGCTGCACGATTTCCCGGTGAACGCATGGCCCGGCGCCGCAGCGTGCCGCGCGGCATTGATCTTCCGCACCGCCTCCACGACCTCAAAGAGCCGGGCGCGCCCCGGAATGCCGTAGGCCTTGAGCGCCGGGGACACCGCGAGACAGATCGTCTTTTCCGTGCGGGTCGGGTCCGCCACGACGAGATTCGTCGTCATCGGGTCAAGACCGCGCTCCATGCACTCCACCGAGGCATAGAACGACTTGAGATCGATGGCAAGATATGTCCGCTCGCTCATGGCGCACCTCCGCTGCTTTTTGTTTGCTGCTCTTTGTTCGCTATTATTATATTAGCTTATTAAGCGAATTTCAAGAGAGAGGTTTTGCCGTATATACCTCCCGCAGGCAGAAATATTTTTTTCATCTTAGCATACGTTGTACATGCCTGCAAGTTCTAAGGGAGCCGCCGCTTCCCCCCTCTGCTGCCGGTATCGCCATGCAGGGCATCATCTCGCGCCGGAAACGAAAAACGGCATCCAGCCGAAGCTGAATGCCGCATGATCGTTTTTCATTGAAAGCCGGACGATTCCTGCTGTGCCGTCAATCCTTCGGCGGGAAGGTGATCTGAACGATCCGCATTTTCATGCTGCCGTCGCCGACGCGGGAGAGGAAGCGGAAGAAGCCGCTCACCGACGGGTCTTTGAGATTGTTATACCCCAGCATATACCCGCGCGAGGAAACCTGAATACCGCCGCCCCAGGCGGATATCTCGGTCTTTGCGTCCTCCACGGAGAAATACGCGCCGACATCCTGAATTTTTGCCTGTCGGATCCACGTTTTGAGCATGAGCTTCACGGCCTTTTTCCCGGCGGCATCGAATACGAGCCGCCCGTCCGGGAACGCCTCCGCCATGGCGAGAACAAGTGCTTTCACCTGCGGCGTAAGGAAATAATAAAACACGCCCGCAGCAAAAAATACCGCGCCGCCGGAGGCATCGATCTTCGAAAACCACGATGTATCGTTCAGGTCACAGGGGATATTCTCCTCCCGCTCCCCTGCCGGAAGCAGCGCATCGCGCGCGGCGATCACGTCCGGGAAATCCAGATTGTAGATTTTGCACGTGCCGTTATCGCAGTTGCGCCCCGTAGCGTCCAGCCCGCAGCCGAGATTCACGACCGCCGCGTTCGGGTGCGTTTTGAGGTAATCGCGCACCTCCCAGGCGAGATCGTTCTGCCGCATGGCGGCTTCGAGAAAGCCGAAGCGCTGCATGAGACTGCCGGACTTCTTTTCGAGCGCGGAAAAGTCGTAGTCCACCTGCTCGATGAGGCGGAGCGCCGTTTCATCATAAAAGAGGCGCGGATACAGCTCCGAGCACATTTTCCGGGCGTACACCGGAATGACCAGCGTTTCCTGCACGCTGTTTTTTTCTATCGAATATTTCATGGTTTCCTCCCGTTCGGCGGTTATCATTCGCTAACCTTCAGGCTTGGAAAATGCCGCCCGGCGGGCAGCATTTTCCTGTGTGATGTAAGTATACCGTGCCGGAAGGCAAAATACAAGGCATTTTGCGCACAATTTCCCGGAAATCAGAGCAGGCCGAGCAGGAGCTCCGCGACGAACGCCACGCCGCAGCACGAGGCCGCCACCGTGATGAGCCCGCCGCCGCGCCAGGCGATGATAATGCCGGCCACGAGCGCCGCAACGCCCGCGATGGGCTGCTCCGTTGCCTGCACGATGGCAGGGAACGTCATCACAGCGAGCGTGACATACGGCACATAGTAGAGAAACGAGCGCAGAAACCGGCTGCGGATGGGCTTTCGGATGAGCGTGAGCGGCAGGACGCGGACGAGATAGGTAACGGCCGCCGCCGTCAGGATGGAGAGGAGCGTTTTTGTCATGCCGCCGCCTCCTCTTCCGCCGGGCGCGGGAACAAAACCGCCGCGAGCGCCGAGATGGCCACCGTGAGGAGGATCGTCCGGTTGCCGGAAGAAAGCTCCCGGAGCACCGGCAGAAACGTGAACGCCGCGCTTGCGGCAAACGCTGCCAGAACGCAGCCGAGCACCACGCGGTTTTCCTTCGCCGGGGGAACGATGATGGCGAGGAACATGCCGTAAAGCGCCACGCTCAGCGCGCTTACGATGCGCGCCGGGAGGAGATTGCCCAGGAAGATGCCGAGCGCCGTGCCCGCCGCCCACATCGGGATGGAGGCGGTCATCGCGCCATAGAAATACCGCGGCTCCACGCAGCCCGGCCGGGCGATCGTGATGCCGAAGAGCTCATCGGTCACATCAAAGCCGATGAAAAAGCGGTGGTAGAACGGCATATCGGAGCTCATGCGCTGGCTGAGCGCACAGCTCATGAGAAGATAGCGCGCGTTGATGATGAGCGTTGCGAGCGCGATCTCCACGCAGGCAGCGCCGCTGCCGATGAGCGTGAAGAGGGCGTACTCGCCCGCCGAGGCGTTGCAGAGAAGGCTGGAGAGCAGCCCCTGCGCTACGGTGAGCCCGGCGTTGCGCGCGGCGATGCCGAGAGAGAACGACACGGCAAAATAGCCGAGACCGATGGGAAAGCCGTCGCGCAGGCCTTCGAAATAGGCGCTGCGGCGGCTGTTGGGATGCGTTTGATTCATGGCGGCTTCTTTCTTATAGTAATGGGGGTACGAAGAAAACTTGTACCACATTTGTCCCGCGCTGGCAAGGGCTTTTCGGAAAGAAGCAAAGAAAACCGGTTTTTCTTATTTGTCCCGATCCCGGAGACGCCGGTAGCAGAAAAGGAACCGGGCAAAGAGATAGATATACAGCCCCACAATAATACCGAGCATCACGGCAAGAACGCCTTCCCCCTGCGCGATGGACCGAAGAAGTCCCGGCAGCATCACACAGAGGAAAATCACCAGAAGCGGCAGCATTCTTCCCCGCCCGACCCGCTCGAACATCTGAAGACGCGAGGCATCGTCGCAGAATATTTCCTCCGCGCCGTCGGTCTGCGAGGCGCTTTTACGGAAATAGCTGTAGCCCATGTAGTCCTGCAAATACTCCCAGCCGCAGTCGGCAAAGAGCTGCACATATTCTTCCTTGTGCTCCACCCCGTCCGCGTTATAGTCGAGCTGGTAGATCACGTCCTCCGGTTCGCACTTTACAAAATGATAGAAGCAGAGCGCCGTCAGCCGGACGAATTTCCAGCCCCGCCGGTGCATCTCTCGCAGATAGTCCTGCTCTTTTTCCCAGTCTACCACACTGAAGAACTTTACGGTCGTTTTCGTTTCCATTTACTTTCCCTCCTGCGCGATGCGGTACAGCCGCTCGATGCGCGCGATCTCCGTTTGCAGCACTTCCCGTCCCAAATCGGTGATCTCATAGATTTTTCGCTTTTCTTCCTCGCGGACAAAGCGGATCAGAGCGTCCTTTTCCATTTTGGATAAACTCCCGTACATCGTGCCGGGCGCGAGCCTGATGGCCCCGTCCGTCAGCCGTTCGACCGTCTGCACGATGCCGTATCCGTGGTTCGGCGTTTTGAGACACAGCAGAATATAAAACGCCGTTTCCGTCATCGGTACATACACCTTTCGGATGTGCGCATCCATACGACCGCCCTCCTTTTTCATTTCGCGCTGCGATGTATCGCACCGCGATGCATAATATATCGTACTGCGATATATTTGTCAAGCACTTTTTCTGCCTTGACAAAGCGCGTATAATATTTGCAGATAGAAAGAAACAGGAGTGAAGTCATTGAACAAGTCCCGGCAAAAGAGCGAGCGCACGCTCGGCATTCTCTGTATTTTGGGCGCAGCATTCTGTTTTTCCCTGATGTCGGTTTTCGTCCGGCTCGCCGGAGACGTTTCCACGATGCAGAAGATTTTCTTCCGCAATCTGGTGGCGGCGCTCGCCGCCTTTGCCATTCTCGCGCGTGAGGGGGGCGGCTTTCGCATCCACAAGGGCTGTCTCGGCGGGCATCTCGCGCGCAGCATCACCGGCATGCTGGGCATGATTGCGAACTTCTGGGCCATCGACCATATCGGCATTGCCGACGCCAACATGCTCAACAAGCTCTCGCCGTTTTTCGCCATCATCCTTTCCATATTCATTCTGCGTGAGTACCCGAAAAAGGTGGATATTCTCAGCGTTCTGGCCGCATTTACCGGCGCGGTGTTTGTTGTCCGCCCCACGGCGGGCATAGCGAGCCTCCCGGCGCTCGCCGGCGTGCTCGGTGGTCTCGGCGCGGGCACGGCATACACGTTCGTGCGATATCTCAGCCAGAAGGGCGAACGCGGGCCGGAGATCGTGATGTTTTTCTCCGCCTTCACCTGCGTCTGCTCCATCCCGTTCTTCGCCTTCAACTTCCAGCCGATGAGCGCCCGGCAATGGATTTTCCTGCTGCTGGCCGGCTGCGCCGCGGCCGGAGGACAGCTCACCATCACCGCCGCTTACCGCCACGCCCCGGCGAAGGAGATCTCCGTGTTCGACTATTCGCAGATCCTCTACGCCGCGCTCTGGGGCTTCTTCCTCTTCGGCGAGGTGCCGGACGCGCTGAGCATCGCCGGCTACGTTATCATCATCGGCGCGGCGGTATTTCGCTGCATCTTCAATCTGCGTGCCGATAAAAAGGCTGCCGCAGAAAATAATTGATCCGATTAAAGGAGAGCGCATCGCGCCGATGGGCTCTCCTGTTTTTCGGAATGTTTTTATCGTTTTTCGATAATTTTATATTGACTTTCGGATTCCGCTATGGTATTCTCGGCGCATGGAGGCGAATGTATGAAACAAAACCTTACCTCGCCGGGCATCGCCCGGTTCACAAAAGTCCTTCTGGATATTCTCTTTTACGCCGGGATCGCCGTGACGGTATCGCTGCCGTGGACAATGCGCTGGGCAGCGCGCTTTTACCCCTCGTTTGCCGAGCGGCTCACGCTGCACACGGTGCTTTTCTTCCTCGCCGGGGTGTGCGCGGTGCTGATCCTCTTCGAGCTGCGGCGGATGATGCGAACCGTTGTCTCCGGCGACTGCTTTGTGCGCCGGAACGTTTCGAGTCTGTGCCGCATGGCGTACTATGCCTTCGCCATCGCCGCGCTCATGGCGGTGCGGCTCGTCGTCCTCTTCACGCCGGGGATGTTCGCCATTGTGTGCGTATTTCTGCTGGCAGGGCTCTTCTCGCTTGTGCTCGCGCAGGTGTTCGACCGCGCCGTGAGCTACAAGCAGGACAACGATCTCACGATCTGAGGTAGCGGTATGATCGTAGTGAATCTTGATGTCATGATGGCAAAACGGAAAATCGGGCTGGGTGAGCTCGCCGAGAAGGTTGACATAACCATGGCAAATCTTTCCGTTTTGAAGAACAACAAAGCCCGCGCCGTACGCTTTTCCACGCTGGACGCGCTCTGCCGGGCGCTCGACTGTCAGCCGGGCGACATTCTCGCCTGGGAGCCGGACAAGGAGGAAGATCATGCGTTCTGAATCGGTATGGTACGGCGCGCCGCCCCCGGCGGAGGGAGCGCCTGCGCCGGAGGGGCCGCACGAAGATGCGCGCCATCTCTGTCTGCGCGAGAATGCCCGCTATTTTCTGCCGCTCTCGCTCGCGCTGGGCGCGGTGTTCGCGCTCCTTTTCGTGAATGCCTACGCGCTCGGGCTCAACGCGGCGCTGCTCGCCGCGGCGATGGCCGCCGCGACGGTGCTCGCGCTCGGAAAGCTCGGTCTGCGGGAGAAGAAGCGCGATATTTTCTGGTCGGTCTCCCTTGTGCTGCTCGGCCTGTCCATCGCGTGGACCGCAAATGCCATGACACAGGATGTGAGCTTTCTCGGCATGTTTCTCGCCGAGCTCCTCTGGCTGATGAACGCCTTTGCCGACATTCTCTCCTGGCGGTTCGGACGCGTTGTTTCCAGCGGTTTCCGCCTTGTCGGGCGGATCATCGCGCACCTGGGAGAGCCGTTCCGCCATCTGGCGGCGCTGCGCCGCGGCGGTGGGAAAAACGCGCGGGGCGTCCTGCTCGGCATAGTGATTGCCGTGCCGCTCGTATGGATCGTCGTTTCGCTGCTCGCAAGCGCAGACGCTGCGTTTGGAGCGCTCGTCGAGCGCATGTTCGGCGGCTGGAGCGTTTCCAAAACCGTTCGGACGGTGATCCGCGTCGTTTTCTATACGCTGATCCCCGCCGTGGTCTTTTACGCTGCGCTCGCCGCGCAGACCGAGCGCAGCGACTTTCCGGTAAAGGAAAAACGCCGCGCGAGCGCCCTCGTCGCCATAACGTTCACCGGCGCGCTGGCCGTCGTTTACGCCGTGTTCTGCGGCATCCAGATCGCCGTGCTGTTCGCCGGGGACGTTTCCGCGCTGCCGGAGGGCATGACGTATGCCGAGTACGCCCGCGAGGGCTTTTTCCAGCTGCTGCTCGTAAGCGGCATCAACGTCGTCCTCATCATCACGGCGCAGCGCCGGTTCGTGACGAGCCGCGCGCTGCGGGCGCTGCTCGTATTTCTCACGGCGTGCACGTATCTCATGGAGGCATCGAGTGCGATGCGCATGATGCTCTACGTGAATGCCTACGGGCTCACCTATCTCCGGCTGCTCGTGCTGTGGTTCCTCGCGCTGCTCGCGCTGATCCTCGGCGCGGCGGTGTACACGGTGTTCCACGAGGATTTCCGGCTGTTCCGGTTTACGCTCATCGCGTGCATGGCGCTCTGGCTCGTGTTCGCCTTCGCGCGGCCGGACGCGATCGCCGCACGGTACAATCTCGCAAAGCGCGGTCTCGACGATGCGACGGAAGCGCAGATCGTCTACGAAAGCTCCAGCGACTCTATCGGCGCGCTGCGCCCTTACTTTGCCGGCATCGAAGCGCGCGGCAAGGAGTCGTCCACGTACCTGAATCTCACGATTTCCGTAATCCGGGACTATTCCGAGCGCGGCGCGCGCAGCTTCAATTTCTCCGCATGGGAGGCCATGCGGACGGCGGAGGACTTTATCGATGCATACAACTGACGGCATTCTCATGCACCCCGTGGCGCACATCCGCTCCGATTTTCCAACGAAATTCGGCATTCCCAAGCAGAGCGGGCTTTCCCGCTCGCTCGAAGCGCGGGTGGTGTTCTGCCCGGAATACCGCAGCGCGGACGCCGTGCGCGGGCTGGAGGAGTTCTCCCACATCTGGCTGCTCTGGCAGTTTTCTGCCGCCGTGCGCGAGGGGGAGACATTCTCCCCCACCGTGCGCCCGCCGCGGCTCGGCGGCAACAGGCGCGTCGGCGTGTTTGCGAGCCGCAGCCCCTTCCGGCCAAACCACATCGGTCTCTCGTGCGTAAAGCTCGAACGCATCGAACAAACGAGCGAAGGCCCCGTTCTCGTCGTGCGCGGCGCCGATCTCATGGACGGCACGCCCATTCTCGACGTAAAGCCCTATCTCCCCTACGCCGACAGCCGCCCGGATGCGCTGGGAGGCTTCGCCGCCGGCAGCGTCAGATGTGTATAAGAGACAGTATTAGTTTACCATAATTTTTTATCGTTAACTCAAATGACGCTTGCGCGGCCATGCTTTCTTGGGTATAATAAAAAATAGATTTGTGTGCAAAAGGAGAAATCTATGGCCGCAGACGGAAACGGAAAAAGAAAAACGACCGGCGCGCTCGGCATCGTTCTCGCGCTGGCGCTGACGATCGCTGTCGCGGGAGGCGTTGTTTACGG
>ENA-OUQC01000685-OUQC01000685.1-human-gut-metagenome-genome-assembly--contig:-NODE-685-length-22276-cov-39.607128_pt1 | contig 22276 bp, 18 predicted proteins | sample MGYA00237942_ERZ548815 | MGnify/ENA primary metagenome ERZ548815 (study PRJEB26490, sample SAMN05194722) | human gut metagenome | biome: terrestrial biome; feature: human-associated habitat; material... | reverse complement strand
AAGAAAAAGCGCATCAGCCTCAGCATGAAGCAGGCAAAATAAAACCGACAGATTTTCAGCAAAAAACGGAGCCAAACGGCTCCGTTTTTCTTATTAAACAGAATAAAAAATTTATTCCTCCGGCTTCTTTTCAAGGCCGGAGCGCAGCAGGATATAGAGGGCTCGGCGGATCTTCTCCATCTGCTCGGGGCCGGCGTCGTCCTCCGCCAGCACCTTCAGGCCGATGAAATTGCCGATGCCCATGTTGATGAACGACCAAATCATGGGATCCATCCCCTCCGGCAGGCTGCGGTTTTTGACAAGAGCGGGCACATACCGCTGGGCATAGAGATAGTAATACTGCAAAAACAGGTCGCGGTCGATATACAGCGACTCGAAAATAAGGTTGTAGCAGGCGGGGTTTTCATAGGCAAAGCGGATGAACTCCATGATATAGCCCACCTGCACATCCACGGTGTCGCCGGTGATCTTCCCCGCGCGGGAGTCCAGATAGCCTTGCAGACGGCGGGCAAAGCTCTGCATGATGTAGACATAGAGCTGGTACTTGCTGCGGAAATAAATATAAAATGCGCCCACGGACAATCCGGCACTCCGGGCTATATCCTTGATGGTGGTGTTGCGGTAGCCCTGCTGGCTGAAGCAGTCCTCCGCCGCCTTCACCAGTTTGTCAAAGCTGCGGCGGCCCTCCTCGCTCTCGGGGATCACCACCACAAGATCCAGTTTGCTGTTCATCGACCTTGCTCCTTCTTCTCCCATATAAAAACTTACATATAGAATAGCGTGTTTTTTTCGGTCTGTCAATGAAAAATCCCTTGTTCCACCGCCGCAGGCAAGATAAACTATGATTCACATTATAAAACTGTTAAAAAATACAATTCTCTTCGATTTTTTTGTGCAGTATGAAAGAAAAAGCCAAAATGCGCAAAATTATATTGACAAATCCGTCACAAGCCATATATTATGAAGCCATAACGGGTGAATGCATATTCACCTGCTGAAGACCACAAAGGAGGGATGCGCTTATGTTTGCCGCATTTTTATCCACGGTGTGCGCCTCACTGCTGAGCATCTGCGTGACGGCGCTGTCGGCGTTCTCCGTCACCATTATTTTCCGAACCTCCACCACGGCCAACTTTGCCCAAGGCTCCGTGGCGGCGTTCGGCTGCTATGTGGTGGCCAAATGCCTGAACCAATGGGGGATCCCCGTGTATCTCGGCGTGCTGCCGGGGATGCTGGTGGGCGTGCTCATCGGCCTGTTCATCGACCTCATGGTGTTCCGCAAGGGGCGCTATGTGGGCGAGCTGGGCAAGCAGATCATTACCATGGGCTTCGTGTCCCTCTTCTACGGCGGCATTCCCCTGATCTTCGGAAACCCCGAGTTCATCCCCTTTGAGTCGTTTTATAACACCACTAAGGCCGGAGTCGACTCCAATCTGGTGGTGAAGGCTTTCGGCGGCGAGATCGTTTTCACCAAGCACGCCCTCATCTGCACCGCCATTACCGCCGTGGTGCTGGCCGTCCTGTTCCTGCTGCTGAAATACAGCAAATGGGGGCTGGGCGTGCGCGCCACCGCCTCCAGCGAGTTCACCGCGGAGCTTATGGGCATTAACACCCACGTCATCACCGCCATCTCTTGGGCGCTGGCCTGCGCTCTGGGCGTGCTGGCCGCCGTGATGTACGCCGGCGGCGGCGCCATGATAAGCACCTCCTTCATGGGCACCATTCAGGTCAACGCTTTTCTGGCCTGCATTCTGGGCGGCTTTGCCACCTTCTACGGGCCTATCGTGGGCGCCGTGCTGATCCCCGTTCTGTCCAACTGCGTGGGGTTTTTAGCCAATTTCCCCGCCTTTTACAACATCAGCCGCTGGCAGATGGTCATTGTGTATGTCCTGCTGCTGGCCATCATTCTCATCAAGCCCCAGGGTCTGTTTGGGAAGAAAGTGGTAAAGAAGGTGTGACCATGACTGATCTGAACGTAAAGCAGGAATACCTGCGCCTTACTTACTCTGCCCACCGCAAGGAGAGCGCCGGAGAAAAAGCCAAGCGGCTTTTGGGCATCCCCCTGACGCAGTATCTGATCTTCGCCGTGGTGCTGGCCGCCTTTCCCCTGCTGGCGCAGGCGGGCGTGCTGACCAGCTCCTTCGTGTTCGCCGTCGGCAACACCATGATCTACGCCATCATGGCCATCGGCTTCTGCCTGCTCATGGGCTACTCGGGTCTGGCCTCTCTGGGCACAGCGGGCTTCGTGGGCATCGGCGCCTACATCGCCTACTATTTCATGCAGGTCTACGGCGCCCCCTTCGGCGCGGCGTTTATCGTGACGGTGATGGTGAGCCTGTTCAGCGGCGTGCTGGTGGGCTTCATCTCCCTGCGCATCGAGGGCATCTATCTGGCCATTCTGACGCTGGGTCTTTCGGAGATCCTGCGCAACACCTTTATCTCCCTGAAATCCACCATCAAGCTGGACATGTCCAAGGTGCGGCTTTTCGGGGTGAAGATCGGCGAGGATCAGGTGTACCTGCTGATCCTCGCGCTGTTCGTGGTGCTGCTGCTCATCACCTCCAACCTCATCCGCAGCCCCATCGGGCGGGCGCTGCTGTCGGTGAAAAACAGCACCTCCGCCGCCCAGGCCATGGGCATCAGCCTTATGAAGTATCGGGTGCTGGCCTTCGTCATCTCCACGGTGTACGCTGCCATTGCGGGGCTTATGTATATGATGCTCCTGCGGAACATGACCACCTCCACCTCTACCCTGCTGAGCATGGCCACCTCCCTGAACATTCTGGGTGCTGTGGTCATCGGCGGAGCCAAGTCCCTGTGGGGCACCACCTTCGGCGTGTTCATCATCTATGGGCTGCAATCGACGTTTTTGAGCAAGATTCCTTTCTTTGTGGAAAACCCCGCCTTTATCACCATGATAACGGGTCTTCTTATTATTCTCATTGTGATGTTCTTCCCCGGCGGCATAGCGCAGATGGTGGGGAATCTGGTGCAGAAGCGAAAGAGCAGCAAAGCCGCTGCCAAGGTGCAAAGGAGGGTGGACAGCTATGGCCGGAAATGATCGGAAATATCGGAAGCTGGTGCGCAGAAAGACCATGCTTGCCGCCGAAAAAGAGTATAAGGATATCCTGCTGCGGGACTGCCAAACCCAGGCGCAGCAGAAAACGGAGGCTTACCGCTCCCGCCTCATGCTGGAGCTGTACGCCGCTCACCCCGAGTGGATCCCCGCGCAGGAGGCCAAAAAAGCGGTGTACGACAACCGCATGAGCCGGTTTGACGCCGACATGGCCTTTGCCCTGAAGCAGGCCTCGGACAAGGCCGCCAAAGCCATCTCCAAGGATCCCGCCTGTCAGGAGCTGGAGGAAGCGGCTCTGGCGCAGCTGCAGGCGGAGCAGGCCAAACTGCGGGAAGACTACGGCCGCCGTCTGGCAGAGGAGATCGACGCCCAGCTGGCCGATTCTTCGGAGGAAAGCCCCGAGCGCAGCGCCGCGCTGGCAGACATCGAGGCACAGGTGGAAGCCTTCCGGTCAGCCGAGACGCAGGCAGCAGAGGTACAGGCGGAGAAGATCCGCAAGGCCGAGGATGCCAAGATCCAAAGGCTCACAGCCGCTGTGGAAAAGGCGCAGATCGCCCCCGCCGGCAAGCTGACGCTGCCGGAGGACACGGTGCTGCAGGTGCAGGATCTGTGCATGTACTTCGGCGGCATACACGCCGTGGACGGCCTGTCCTTCTCCGTGAAAAAAGGCGAGATATTCGGTCTCATCGGCCCCAACGGCGCCGGAAAGACCACGGTGTTTAACTGCATCACGCAGTTTTATAAGCCCACCTCCGGCACACTGCTGTTTGAAAACAAGGCCGGCGAGGTCATCTCGCTGGTGGAGGAAAAGGTGCACGACGTGGTGCTGCAGGGCATCGTGCGCACCTTCCAGAACGTGGAAGTGATCCGTGAAGTCTCCGTGCTGGATAACCTGCTCATCGCCGGCCACAGGCAGTTTACGGCGGGGTTTATCACCCAGGCACTGCACCTGCCGAGCCTCAAAAAGCAGGAGCGTATCATTCGGGAAAAGGCGCTGCGTGTGCTGGACTTCATGGGGCTGACGGCCTATAAGGATTGGTACGCTGCCGGTCTCCCCTACGGCATTCTCAAAAAGATCGAGATCGCCCGCACGCTTATGTGCGATCCGCAGCTCATCATTCTGGACGAGCCGGCAGCGGGTCTGAACGACACGGAGACCATGGAGCTGGCGGCGCTGATCCGCCGCATTCGGGACACCATGGGCTGCACCATTCTGCTGGTGGAGCACGACATGGGGCTGGTGATGAACATTTGCCAGACCGTGTGCGCCATCTCCTTCGGAAAGCTGCTGGCCATCGGCACGCCGGAGGAGATTCAGCGGGATCCGCAGGTGCAGAATGCCTATCTGGGCGAGAGCGACGAGGAGGTGCAGGCGTAATGGCACTGTTGGAAGTGAGAAACCTGCAGGTGAGCTACGGCCCCATTCAGGCCGTAAAGGGCATTGATCTGGACGTGGAAAAGGGCACCATCGTGGCGCTGCTGGGCGCTAACGGCGCCGGAAAGACCACCACCCTCCGCGCCATCACCGGCATGGTGAAGGGCTACGGCTCCGTCCGGCTGGGCGAAACGGAGATCCTGGGGCAGCGGGGGTATAAGACCGCGCGCATGGGCGTGAACATGTCGCCGGAGGGGCGGCTGATCTTCTCGGCGCTCACGGTAGAAGAAAACCTCAAGGCCGGCGCCTACTGCCTCAAAAGCACCAAGCAGTATCAGAAGAATCTGGAGCGGGTGCAGGAGCTGTTCCCCATTTTGAAGGAGCGGCGGCGCCAGCAGGCGGGCACCCTGTCCGGCGGCGAGCAGCAGATGCTGGCCATCGGGCGGGCGCTGATGGCAGACCCCAAGATCCTGCTGCTGGACGAGCCGTCTCTGGGACTGGCGCCTCTTATTACACAGGATATTTTCAGAACGCTGCAGACCATTCGCGCGGAGGGCACCACCATCCTCATGGTGGAGCAGAACGCTTTGGCCACGCTGAAGATCGCCGACTACGGCTATGTGCTGGAGCTGGGCAAGATCAGCATGCACGGCCCCGCCAGCCGGCTCATTCAGGACGACCGGCTCATCGAGGCCTATCTCGGCAACAAAAAGTAAAGCGGCTTGATGCTCCCCGAGGAGCTTAGGCATATACGATCAACAAAAACAGAAAAAGGAGAATGAACCATGAAAAAGTTTCTTTCCCTGCTGCTGGCAGCAGCGATGCTCTGCGTACTTCTGGCTGGCTGCGGCAAAAAGGACGACGAGTCCGGCAGCGACTACAAGCCCTTCGTAGCGGTGCAGGGCGTCACCGACGACACCATCCTCGTGGGTAACACCGCCGCCACCACCGGCGCCTATGCCACCGTGGGCGTGCCCTTCAACGCCGGTATGGAAGCAGCCTTCAAGGCGTATAACGACGCCGGCGGCTTCCAGGGCAAGAGCATTGTCCTCAAGCACTATGACGACGGCTTCGACGGCGCACAGGGCATGACCTACACCAAGCAGCTGGTGGAGACCGACAAGGTGTTCGCCATCGTGGGTCACTTCGGCACCAACACCGTGGGCGCCACACTGGACTACCTGAAGGAAAAGGGCGTTCCCATGGTCTATGCCGCCACCGGTATTGACGACCTGTATCAGGAAGGCGCCAAGGGCAACGATGCCGTGATCTACTCCGTGCAGCCCATCTACAGCGCCGAGGGTCGCGTGCTGCTGGCTCGCGCCGTTGCTCCCACCGCTGACGGCATGGGTCTGGGCGGCACCAAGATCGGTGTCATCGCCACCACCGACGACGCCGGCACGGGCCTGCTGGCAGGCGTGAAGCGTGAAAACGAGGATCTGAAGGCCGACATCACCGTGCAGGAAGTCGAGGCCTCCGCCACCGACTTCTCCGCCGCCGTGAACGTGCTGAAGAATGCCGGCTGCGACGTGGTCATCGCCTGCATGAACCAGAATCCTCTGGCCACCCTCATGAACACCATGCGTGACGTGAACTACAACGTCAACGTGGTCACCTCCTATGTCAACGCCTCCGCCACCACTCTGGGCGCCTTCGTGGACACCGGCGCCATCACCGCAAACCGCATGGTCTACTGCACCGCATGGCTGGATGTCACCACCGAGCAGGGTCTGGCTGACTACACCGCCTTCTACACCGCCATGAGCGCCTGGGAGCTGGCCAACGGTGAGTCCGGCAGCACCTACGCTCTGAACTCCTACGCCATGGCAGGCTACATCGCCGGCAACATCTTCGTGCAGGCGCTGCAGGCCGTGGACAAGGCCGGCGTGGAGCTGAACTATGCAAACTTTGCCAAGGTCATGGAGGAAACGAACTTCGCCATCCCCATGGGCGGCAGCATCAGCTATGCCAACGGCGACCGTCTGGGTGTGACCGCTCTGGCGCTGAACTGCGTGAGCCTTGAGAAGAACGAAGCGGGCGTGTATGCGCTGGTGCCCGTAAGCCCCATCATGTCCCTAGCGGACGTGGTGGCCTCCATCAAGTAAACCGCGGAATGATCTCCCTCTGCGGCTGTCTTCGGGCGGCCGCAGAGGCAAAGCGAAAGGACGGTGGAACATATGCCAACCTTTACCATGGACGGCAAACAGATCTACTATGAATCCTACGGTCGGGGTCGGCCCCTGGTGCTGCTCAACGGCATCATGATGTCCTGCGCCAGCTGGAAGCCCTTTATCGAGGCTCTCTCCGCCAACAACCGCCTGCTTTTGGTGGATTTTCTGGATCAGGGCCGCAGCGACAAGATGGTTGGGCAGGTCTATGACCACGGCATTCAGGTGCAGGTGGTGCGCCGCCTGCTGGAGCATCTGGAGCTGAAAAACGCCTGCATTGCGGGCATCTCCTACGGCAGCGAGGTGGCGCTGGAGTTTGCCGTGACCTATCCGGAGATGACGGAGCGGCTGATCCTGCTCAACGCCACCGCCGCCACCGGCTGGTGGCTGGGAGACATCGGCAAAGCCTGGAATCTGGCCGCGGGCAGCGGCGAAGCGTATTATCACACCTCCATTCCCGTGATCTACTCCCCCGCTTTTTACACGGAGCGCCACGAATGGATGGAAAAGCGCAAGGAGCTGCTGATCCCCCTGTTTGGAAACCCCGACTTCATCGGCGCCATGCAGCGCCTGACGGACAGCTCCGAAACCTACGACCTGCGGGATCGGCTGGGTGAGGTGCAATGCCCCACGCTGGTGGTGTCCTGCCAGGAAGACTATCTCACGCCCCTGAAAGAGCAGGAGTATCTGGCCGCCCACATAAAGGCCTGCCACCATGTGATCCTGCCGAACTGCGGCCACGCCTCCATGTATGAGCAGCCCACGCTGTTTGCGGCGCTGATCGCGGGCTTTGCAGGTCTCAGTCACACGAAATTCGACATTTGAGGAACGACCTATGAGTTTATCCTATCAGACTATTACCACGCCTCGGCTCACCACGGCCTATCTGGCGGCGGGCACCCTCGGCAAGCCCCGCCTCCTGCTGCTCCACGGCAACGTGGCCTCCGCCGTGTTCTACCAGCGCCTCATGGAGCATCTGGCGGCGGACTTTGAAATGCTGGCTCCGGATTTCCGGTGCTTCGGGCATTCCTCGGCTCTGCCCATTGACGCCACGCGGGGCATGCGGGATTTTTCCGACGACGTGGAGGACTTTGTGACCGCCATGGGCTGGGATCGGTTCAGCATCATGGGCTGGTCCATGGGCGGCGGTGTGGCCATGCAGTACGCCATTGACCATCCGGAAAAGGTGGAAAGCCTGATCCTGCAGGCGCCGCTGGCACCCTTCGGCTTCGGCGGCAGCTACGGTGAAACGGGCATCCCCGTGGAGCCTGCGGGACTCGGCAGCGGCGCCGCCTGCGCCAATCAGGCACTGCTGCAGGCCATCCGCACCGGCGACCGCACGCTGCCCGGGCAGGTCATCGACAGCGTGTATGTGGCCGCCGGCTACAAGCTCCCCCAGGAGGATCGGGAGAAATACATCGACTCTGTGCTCCAGTGCAAGCTGGGGGACGACATGTGCCAGGGCAACAGCACCCCCTGCGCCCAGTGGCCGTATGCCATGGGCGGCGACAAGGGCGTGTCCAACACCATGTCCGTGCGCTACTGCGACCTGTCCGCTCTGGCGGAGGTGCAGCCGCAAATGCCCATTCTGTGGCTGCGGGGCGACAAGGACGTAATGGTGTCCGACCACAGCGCCTGCGACATGGCGGTGCTGGGGCAGGTGGGCTTTTTGCCCAACTACCCGGGGGCGGACGTATTCCCCTCCCAGCCCATGGTGGCGCAGACGCGCTATGTGCTGGAGCGGTATCGCGCCAACGGCGGCCGCTATGAGGAGCATGTCATCCCCGACAGCGGCCACGGGTGCATGCTGGATCACGAGGATGAGGTGGCCGCGCTGCTGCGGCAATTCATCCGCTGAAAGTTTAGGAGGAATGATCCATGTTAAACGATAAGATCGCCATTGTCACCGGCGCTGCCAGCGGCATTGGCTACGCCGTGGCGCAGGCGCTGCGGCAAGAAGGCGCGCAGGTGGTCATGGCCGACGTCAACGAGGCGCTGCTGCGCGAGTCCGCCCGCAAACTGGGCGGCGTTCCCTTCGTGGGCAACCTGACAAAGCGGGAGGACTGCTGGCAGCTGGTGGATTTCACCGCCCAGCGCTTCGGCCGCGTCGACATTCTGGCCAATGTGGCCGGCGTGCAGCATGTGTGCCCCATCGAGGAGTTTCCCGAGGACAAGTGGGACTTCATCATCAGTCTCATGCTCACCGCCCCCTTCCTGCTGACCCGCTACTGCTGGCCTTACATGAAGGAAAACGGCTGGGGACGCATCATCAACATGAGCAGCATCCACGGGCTGGTGGCCTCGGAATTCAAGAGCGCCTATGTGTCCGCCAAGCACGGCCTCATCGGCTTCACCAAGACCGCTGCCATGGAGGGCGGCTCTCTGGGCATCACCTGCAACGCCATCTGCCCCGCCTATGTCATGACCCCGCTGGTGGAAAAGCAGATCGCTGCGCAGGCGCAGACCCACGGCATCCCCGAGGACAAAGTCATCTCCGACATCATGCTCTCCAAGGCCGCCATCAAGAAGATGGTGCCGGCGGAAAACATCGGCGCCATTGTGAAATTCCTCTGCTCCGACGCCGCCGACTCCATTACCGGCATCGCCCTGCCCATCGACGGCGGCTGGACAGCCAACTGACACGCATTTCCCCCTACCTCCCTCTCCGCATATAGGAAAAAGCTCGATGCCTGATGCATCGGGCTTTTTCCCTTGGTATAGAGAGGCAAATCACCAGATATGGTTCTTTTCCGCTTCCTCCAGCAGCCATGCGCGGAAGTCGGGATGGGCGATCTTTGTCAGCGCCTGCACCCGCTCGGCAATGGTCAGGCCGCGGAGCCACGCAATGCCGTACTCGGTGACCACATAGTCCACGTCGTTGCGGGAGGTGGTCACGGCGGCGCCGGACGTCAGCATGGGGACGATCTTGGAGTGCAGCTTGCCGTCGCGGTCGGTGTAGGTGGAGTGCATGGCCAGAATGGACTTGCCGCCGGGGGACATCTGTGCGCCCTGAACGGTCTCCGCCTGGCCGCCGGAGCCGGAGAACTGCACGGGGCCTACGGATTCGCTGGCCGCCTGGCCGGTGAGATCCATCTCCAGCGTCGCGTTGATGGACACGAACTTGTTGTTGCGGCCGATGGTATAGGGGTCGTTGGAATAGGTGCTGGACTTAAAGAGCACCATGGGGTTGTCATCCAAAAAGTCATACAGCCGGCGGCTGCCCATGGTGAAAGAGCAGATGCTCACGCCGTCGTTGAAGCCCTTTTGGGTGTTGTCCACGGCGCCGCACTCAATGAGATCCACCATGGTCTCCGTGAACATCTCCGTGTGGATGCCCAGATGCTTCTTGGTCTTCAGCTCGTTGGCCACGGCATTGGGAATGTTGCCGATGCCCAGCTGGATAGTGGAGCCGTCCTCCACCAGAGATGCCACATACTTGCCGATGACGGCGTCCTTTTCCGTGTAGGGCGCGGGATCCACGCACAGAATGGGGCGGTCGGACTCCACCAGCGCCGTGACCTGGGAAATGTGCACCATAGTGTCGCCGAAGGTGCGGGGATAGTTGGGGTTCACCTCCACCAGCAGCACGGCGCCGGCGCGCACCACATCCATCTCATAAATGGAGCTGACGGACAGGGACATATAGCCCCGCGCGTCCATGGGGGATACGGTGGTCAGCAGCACGGGGCGGCGGTGCTCATGGCGGATGCGATCCAGCGTTTTGCGCAGGATGCTGGTGGAGTGCTGGGGCACGGCGCTGACCAGATGCTGGGCGTTGGCCTTGCGCAATCCGGCGGTGAAGAACCAACCGTGGTGCGCCATGACGGCCTGCATGGACGGGTCGTGGAAGGCGGGATAGTCCATGGTGGGGATGCAGCTTTGCAGGATGAGATCCTTCACCCCCGTTTCCTTCAGGTGGGGCAGCTCGTTCATGAGTGCGTCGGGGCAGGAGGCGGCCATAGGCGTGAAAATGAAGTCGCCGCTCTGAATATGCTCCAGCACCTGACGGGCGGACATTTTCTTCCGGTCATACTCTTGCTGATACTTGTTCATAAGCGTTCCTTTCCCTGCTTGGCAGAATCGTTTTCAGTTTGCTGCTATAAGCATAAACCATGGGGGAAAAAATGTAAAATACACGTTTTTTATCCCTTATAAATTGAAATTATGATGCAAAAACGGCGGCTCCGCCTACCGAAGCCGCCGCAGAATTTACTGCCCGCACATATCCAGAAAATGCCGCATGGGCGCCGTGACGAACCGCCCTTTCCGGTAGGCCACCGACAGCGTCCACGGGGCACAAGGCTCCCGCAGCCGCAGGCACACGGCCTCGGAGCGGGGGTGCTTGTCCATGAGCGCTTTGGGGAAAAAGGCCACGCCCTGCCCGTCTATGGCCATTTCATACAGAAGATCCCACTGGGAGCTTTCAAAGGCCACCTGCGGCTCAAAACCCGCCTCGCGGCACAGGCTCTCCACCACGCCGCTGAACATGAATTCCTGCGAGATCATCAGCAGCGGCTCCGTGCGCAGGCGGGAAAAGCTGACGCTCCCCGCTCCCGCCAGCGGATGGTCCCGACTCACCACCGCCACGATCTCCGACCGCACGGCAGGCTGCGCCACATAGTCCTCCCTGCTCACCGGCTCCAGCAGCACGCCCAGATCCAGCTCGCCCAGTTCCAAAAGGGAGAGGATCTGGCGGGAGGGCACCTCCATGATCTGCAGCGCGACCTCGGGATAGGCCGCGCGGAACTGGCTGATGAGGGTGTGGTAGTAAATGGAGCCGGAGGTGGGGGGAATGCCAATGCGGAGGGTGTCGGCGGCGCCGATCCGCTGGCGCAGCTCGCGGGTCTGGCCGTCCACAAAGGAGAGGATCCGCCGGGCGTACTCGCAGAACAGCTCGCCGCTGGGCGTGAGGGTGAAGTCCTTGGCGGTGCGGTCGACGAAGTCGGCGCCGAACTCCTGCTCCAGCAGGCGCACGCTCTTGCTCAGGGCAGGCTGGCTGACATGGAGCAGCTGCGCCGCGCGGGTAAAGCTGCGCTGGCGCACTACCTGGGTGAAATATTGCAGCTGATTCAGCGTCATGGTCTTCCCTCCCCTGCTTTGCGGCGAATTTTTCTTATAGGGGCGCTTTTACACGCCGCGTCCCAGCTGATACGCCTGCTCCATGGCGGGGGTGTTTTTCACCTCGCCCGCCTCATACACGCCGCTGCCTTTGTAGGTCTTCTCATCGTTGGAAATACACTATATATTATAACAATCTTATAGGATATTTGCAAGGCATGGTAGGCTGTCGGTCTATCAAATAATAGGCCGACAGCCTAGTTTCAGCCTATTTCAGAGGGCTTTTGTATATTTCCGCATGGTGGTGGCGGCGTAGAGCATGACCAGCAGCTCCGTGATGGGCATGGCCAGCCACAGGGACGAGGCTCCCGCCAGCTTCGGGAGAAGCAGGATCAGCGTGCCGCTGATGACAAGCCCCCGCGCCACCGACACGACAAAGGCCGCCTTGGGCTTCATGATGGCCTGGAAATAGTAGGTGGAGAAAATGTTGAAGGGCAGCAGCAGGAAGGACAGGGCGTAGGTGCGGACGATGGCGGGCGCCATGGCCAGGATCTCCGGCGTGGGGGTCATGAAGATGCGGACATAGAGATCGGGGCAGGCCATGCTGAGAGCCGTCCAGAAGACGCCGAAGAATGCCGCTGTCCAGAGGGCGAAGCGGAGGGTCTCGCGGATACGGTCTCCCTTGCCGGCGCCGAAGTTCATGGACATGATGGGCTGGGACGCCTGCCCGACGCTGTAGCCGCAGCACTGAACAAAGGTGCTGATCTGTATGATGGGGCCGTAGATGGCCAGAGCGTCGGTGCTGAGGCAGCGCATGATCTGGCGGTTAAAGAGCACGGTCAAAATGCCCATGGCCACGTCTATGAAAAACGTGGAAAAGCCGGTGACGGAAATTTCGCAGAGCTTGCGGCGGAGCTTTTCCGGCTTTATGAGGCGGAGCGTATTTTTGCGGCTGACGAAATGGGTCAGCTGGATGACCGTGGTTATGACGGCACCGATGGCGGTGGCCAAGCCGGCGCCGTAGATGCCCATGTCGCAGGTGAAAACGAAGAAGTAATCGCCGAAAATATTGAAAATGCCGCCGCACAGGACGCCGAGGGTGGCAAGGCCGGGGCTTTTGTCATTGCGTAGGAAGGCCGCCACCACCTGATTAAAAAGATACAGGGGGAACACATATTTAATGGGGCGCATATACGCCTGCGCCAGCACCAGCAGGGAGCTGTCGGCGCCGAAGAAGGTGAGGATGGGGCGGTCAAAGAAGATGATGCCCACCCAAGCCAGCGCAGCCAGCACCACGGCGCCGATGAGGGACGCCGAGAAATACTGGTTTTCGCGGCCGTCGCCTGTTTCGCTGCCCCGCCGGATGCTGAAGAGCACGCTGCCGCCGGCGCCCATGAGCAGGCCGAGGCTATAGATGATGTTCCAGACAGGCGCAACGACGGCCAGCGCCGCCGTCCCCTCCGGCCCCTGATACTGCCCGACCATGGCCACGTCCACGATGGAGTAGATGGAGGCGATCATGGCCACGCCGAAGGAGGCGGACAAATATTTGAAATAAATGGGTTTGATCCGATCGGTCAAAAAATCCATATTTATTCCTCCTTTTTGCATGAAAACCTGCGCGGGAATTTGCACGAAAAAAACGGACAAGAAGCAGACATCTCAGTCTGACTCTTGTCCGGCTGTTGCTTCTATGAACAACTCGCCCTCCGAGCGAACGCATGCATTGTAGCACAGTCGGCGGCAAAGGTCAAGGGGTTTTTTCGACGTTTTTTGCAGAAAAAAATACGGCAAGAAGCCCGCAAGATCTATGATCTCACGGGCCTCCTGCCAAAAGGGAAATGAAAAAAGGGATGTGGCTAATTCAGTTGGCTGCGCTGCACCCGATCACTGCGCCTTTTTCTTTTTGGCGCAGACGACCACAGCGCTGCCGCTGACCAGCAGCAGCACGCCCCACAGGGCAAAGCCGCTATCGCCGGTCTTGGTCTGGCCGCCGCCCTGCTCCTGCTTCTTGGGGAGCACGGTGTCAGCCTTGGTAATTTCCTCGGTCAGATCTGCATTGGCAAAATACTTGCCGCAATCCTTGCAATACCAATATTCAATGTTGCCCTCGGCCTGAGTGGTGGCGGCCTTAGCCTCCACATAGGTGAGGCCATCCTCGTGATGGTCAGGCTCAATGTCGCCGTATTCCTGGTGGCAGACCTCGCACACGGCCTTCTTGGTGCAGGTGGCGGTGCCGCCGGTGTGACCCGCGGCCTCGATGACGGCAAAGCCCTCCTTATAGCCGCAGCGGCTGCACTCCTTGCCGGCCTCGTAGCCGTCCTCAGTGCAGGTGGCCTTCTTGCCGTCCTTATCCACCAGATCATGGCCGCCGTAATAATCCACGCAGATGCTGGAAGCCACAGCAGCGGTATTCTGGGCGGTAATGCCGTAGGTGCCGGTGGGGTTGCTGCCGACGCCGGCCAGAGAGGCGTTCTTTACGTTGTCGAAGGAGCAGCCGACCACACTGATGTTTTTACTTTCATCCGATCCCAGCAGACCGCCAATGGAGCCGTCGGCTTTTGCCGTCGTTACCTTGCCGGCTGCATGGCACTTCTCCAGCTTGACAAATTCGCTCTCCTGGCCATTATTATTGTCTTCAGCGTATAAAGCCTCGCCCAGGAAGCCACCGGCTTTAGGATCCCAGTTGCTCAAATTGCTCTTGACATCGCCTGCGGCAATACTATTTGCTATGGTCACATTGGTCTGAGCAAAGCCCGCAAAACCGCCAATACGCCAGTTGCCTGCCTCCACGTTGCCGAAAGCTGCGCAGTGCTTCACAGTGGTATCCCAGAACAGGACGCCGGCAAAGCCGCCGGTGCACCAGCCATAGCTGGTCACATCGCCCTTTGCAACGCAGTCGGTAAACTCAGACGCAAAAGTATTTCCTACAAAGCCGCCGGCGGTGCTGTATCCGTTCACCTTGACATCGGCCGTGCAATTCTCAAAATGGATATAGTTGCTATCCCCCACAAGACCGGCTGCATTCTTGGTGGAGCTGACCGTGCCGGACACGGTGCAGTTTTTGATGACTGAATAATCCGTACCATACATGGTGTTGATGCGGCCAATGAGCAGGCCGGCACCGTACCATTCGTCGGAATTTGCATCGCCGTCACCGGCAAACACCGTGCCGTTTTCCACGGTCAGGTTCTGAACGATCGGCTCCTCACTGCCGATGGATGCAATGACACCAAACAGGCCGGCGCTGCGGTTCTTGCCCCACGAATTACCCGTCCGCTCATCCACATACAGGCCGGTGATCTTTTTGCCGTTGCCGTCAAAATAGCCTTGGAATGCCTTCGCATCGCCACCGCCGGAAGCATAAGTCTCGTAGCCCAGCGGCGTCCAGACGTGGGCGGAAAGGTCGATATCGGCTGTGAGCTTGAAATATTCCTTGGTGTGGGTCTTGCTGCCAGCTCCGCTGTTGACGTCTGCGGCCAGCAGCGCCAGCTGCTCCGCCGTGGCGATCTGGTAGGGATCGGCCTTGGTGCCGGAGCCGCCGGCAAAGGCAGCGGCGGCGTAATCTGTCCAAAGTCCCTGCGGCGCCGTTTCGGCCGAGGCCACCACCGGCAGGCAGGCGGCCACCACGCAAAGACTGAGCACAAGGGTCAGGATCTTCTGTTTCAGCTTCATTCAAAAATACCTCCATTTTGGCGGAACCGTCCGCCTGATTTTCTCTGCCGGAGAGGTTTGCTCCGGCAGTCCCCTTACATGCTGCTGCATTTGGGTCTGCATGGCCAAGGGGGCTTTTATGCTCCCATTCAGCCAATATAATGATACCACATAATGCCATTTTTTACAACGGCAGCACGGGCGCATTTTTCGCTGTATTTTCACGGAGACGGGCGGAGTATTTTTCTATTTTTCACAAAACAGCAGATTATGCTTCCCGCTTCCTGCGGCCTCTGCAAAGGAGCAGCAGCGCGGCCGCACTGGCCGCCATAGTCAGCAGGTACGGCTCGGGACGGAAGGAATCGCCGGTCTTCGGCTCCTCGGGACGGGGCGGCTTATCATTTTTCACGGTAAGATAATACCCTGTCTTTTCCATTTGGAAGCGGATAGAATCGGACTCGGCCGCATAGGACAGCTTCGCAGAACGGGCGCTGCCGTCCATATAAAACAGGTCGGTGCCTTGGCGAGATGTGACGGTGAGAGTGACATCGCCGCGAGGCTGCGCCGGCGTGCTGTCACGGTAGAAGGCAAGGTAATAGGCCACAGGCTCCTTGCCCAAGTCCTGGGCTGCGCCGGAAAGCCAAGCATAGGCCTCCGGCTCCTCGGCGGCGGTGACGGGAATGATGATGACGCGCAGCCCCCTATCCTCGGACGCGCTGCTCCGGCCGCTGATGACCACGCCATCCGGCAGGTGCGCGCTGTCCGCTCTTTCGGTGCCCAGAACGATCTCATAATAATTTTTATTGCTTATGCACTGGCCATATACCTCGATGCCCTGACTCGCGGGCGCGGTATCGAGCTGCGTCTCCGCGGCAAAGGCCGTGACGGGGCAGCAGAGCAGCAATGCAGCCGCAAGAGCGGCAAGGATCTTCTTCATGTGGCTTCCTCCTTTATGAAACCGTAAGCACAGTGTTCAGTCTGGCGGAACCGGCGCTATAGTAGGTGTCCGGCTCGTAGGCCATGATCTTCAGAGATATATTTGCCGTGGCGCTGGGCACGGCTGTGAGCTGCACCGAGCGGACATACTCGCCGGCACGGATGAGGCCGCTCTCTCCCAGAATATTGTCATTTTCGTCCAGAATGCGCACTTTCAGCCAGACCGCGCTGCCCGAGGGATTGGTGAGCCACACATCGGCGGCACCATTTTTCACGGTCAGCTCACCCGCTGCCGAAAAGCGGAACTCCTTGGCATCTATCTCCCCGTAGCCGGCGTCCTGCGGCACGGCGGGGGTGCCCGTCCGGGCGGCGGGATCGAAGGGCGGGGGCGTGAAGCTCTCCCCTTTTCCGCCCACCGACAGAGCCACGGCCATGGCGATGACGGCCAGAACACAAAGCCCTGCTATCACCGGCAATATTCGTTTTATCATGGCTTTGCGTCCTTTCCTTTATTTTCCTCTGTCATATCTGACCCAAAAGCGGGTTTTGAGGCAAATATCGCAGAGGAGCTTTTCCCCTTGGGGGGCAAAAATGCCCCCCAAGGATAGAGATGCTGTTAGGGCTCGACGGTCACGGCAGAAACGGTGACGGTGATGGTGCCCAGCTGGGTAGAGGTGTCTACAACACGGTTCAGCGTGCCGGTGAGTTCCAGCTTGCTCTCCACCTTATCGGCTTCGAGGGGCTTATTTTCAACGCCGGCGGCAAGCTGCTTCTCGGCGACGGTCATGGAGCCGGTATACTCGCCCTTGTAGGTGGATTCGTCCTTGGCAAAAGCAAAGGCCACATTCACGGCTACGTTGGAGTGGTTGGTAACAGTCACCGTGTCACCTTCGGCGACCCACTTGTCGGTATCGTTGGGAGAATAGGTATGGGTCTCAGGATCCCAGGTCTTTTCGCCCGTGGTGGTGTAGGTGAAGGTCATTGCACCCCACTCAACATCCACGCTGTAGGTATCCTCAGCGGTGCTGTCACCGCCGTAAGAACCGTTGACACCAATGGTCTTGTTGCCCAGTTTGATCGTCTCATTGCCTGCAGCAGCGAACGCAGTAACGGACAGGCTCATGGCAAGCACCAGAGCGAGGACAAACGCAAAAATACTCTTGGTTTTCATTTCATTTTTCTCCTTTTTAATGATTTATTTTCAAAACGCTTCAGGCGCTTCGAACGGGGTCATGGCTCCACCGTGATGTTCACGGGGATCTCGGTGTTGACGATGGTCTTCTCGTGGGTGTCCGGCTGGTAGTACAGGACTTTGAACCAGCCGTTATAGCCGCCGGCGGAGAGCATGGGCACGGCCTCCTCCAAAAGAGCCAGCCTGTCCAGCTGCTTGCCGGGGGAAATGGTGCCGGACTGGGCTATGACCACGTCCTGCACGATGATCTGCAGGACAATGTCCTGATTGGACTTGGAGGGGTTGGCGAAGTAGAGACTCGCCATGCGGTCGGAGAGGTCAACGGTCACCTTCGTGGTGTAGGTGAGGCTGACGGCACCGCCGCCCTCGGCCTGCGGCAGCTTTTCATCGCCGCTGTCGCCGATGTCCTTGACGTACTGCTCCTCCTGACGGGGGGCATAGTCCGGCGTCAGGGTGGGCTTTGCGCGGAAAAACAGCGACCAGACGGTGACGCCGATGGCCACGATCAGCAGCAAAAGCAGCAGCAGGAGCAGCAGGAGCCACTTTTTATTTTTCTTTTCTTCCTTGATCTGCTCACGGGTCGCCATCAGGTGCCACCTCCCAGCGTTGTAAGACGGACTGTGATACTGCCCAGATTCTTCTTGCCGGCATTCTTAATGGAATCCGGAGCCTTGGAATCCAGGTTCAGGCTGGTGCTGATGGAGGCGTTAGGCGCCATGCGATGGTTCACACCGGTGGAAACGCCGCCGAAGCTGCCGGTCAGGCCGCAGGAGGACAGAGCCGAATCCGCCGCGAAGCTGAACTGCACCTGCAGGGAGACATTGCTCTCATTGGACACGGAGAGCTTGGCGCCGTCCGTCTTGGCCGCAGACCAGCCGCCGCCGACGTAGGTATGGGTGTTCGGCTCCCAGGTGCCGATGTCGTACTCGAACTCCATGTCGCCCCAGCTGAGAGTGACGGAGATGCGCTCCGGATCATTGCTGTAGGTGCTGTCGCTGCGGAAGTAGACAGGGTCGGCATCGAACACGGGGTACTGGTCATAGGGCTTTTTGCCGTTGTCGATGTCCTGCTTCCAGAGGGCTTTATCACCGGTGCTGGTCTTGCTGTTGACAAGGTAGCAGACCTCGCCGCCGGCAAAGGCGGACTTATTTTTAGCCGGAGCCGTGGCTGTGGTCGTGATGCTGCCCGCTCCGAAAGCCGAGGAGGCAGAGCCTGTCAGATAGTAGTTATCGGTGAGATTGGAAGCCGTGCCGCCGCGCAGCCAACCGATGATGGCGCCGCAGTGGTTGCCGCCGCCGTTTTTCACCGAGCCATAATTATAGCAGTTGTGAACTTTACCATATTCGTTGTTCAGGTATCCCAGCACACCGCCCACATACGCGTCTGCTGTGGCTGTTTTGACGGTGCCGAGATTGGCGCAGTAGCCAATTTCGCTGTTATTGATATACCCGACCACGCCGCCGATGCTGTCTGAGGCATTTTGCAGGTTTATGCTTCCAAAGTACAGACACTGCTTGGCCGTACTGCTATACAGCTCGCCGACCACGCCGCCCACATGAACCAGCGCATTTGCACTCGTGTTGCTGATGTTCACATAAGAGGTCACGCCGCTGACAGCGGTTCCGTATTTGGTGGCGCCTATGGCACCGCCTATGCCGGAGTTGTCGCCTTTGTTGCCGGCGCTGAGGGTGATGCTGCCCTTGATGGTGAAATCCTTGACCACGCCGCCATAGGTGGTGCCGAAGAGGCCGGTACGGACAGCGCCGCTGGGCAGGGTGGTGATGGACAGGTCGGAGATGGTGTGTCCCTGACCGTCAAAGGTGCCGGCGAAGGCATTGGTGCCGGTGCCGGAGGTCTCGCCGATGGGCGTCCACTCGGTGGCGCCGCTGTTTTTGGGATTATGAAGGCTTATGTCGCTTGTCAGACGGGCATTGATATTGAGATGCTTCGAGGTGGCTTCCTCCACATGGGTAGGATCGCCGTTGACGTAGGAGGCAAACCAGAACAGCTTGCCGCCGTTGTTGATCTCATAGTATCCGTTATTAAGCGTGGGCTTTTCGTACTCGCCGCAGACGGTGCAGAAGCCGTTGTTATTGGTATAGGAGTGGGCGTAAACGTCCGATCCGACGGTCACTTCGTCCATATTCTTATAGGGAGAATTTGCATCCGTGGGGATGACATGGACGCTGAGCCACTTGCCAATATCGCTGTTCGTGGGGGTGTAGGTGGCCGTGGTGGCTCCCGCGATCTTGGTGTTGTCGATGTACCACTGGTACGTCACATTACCTGCATCAGCAGGGATCGTAACGGTCACAGGCTGCCGAGGATGAGGCCGATAGGAGGACAAAGTGCCGGTAATGAGGGGCTTGTCCACGGTGATGGTCTTTATGGCGGCGGTGAAATCCTCAAAGTCATTCATATTGGACAGTTTGATCTGAGGAGTGAATTTTCCGCCGCGGGTGGCTACGAAGTTGTAGCAAGCATCTTCGACCCATGTTTCGGACACAGTGTAGTCGTCAGATTCAGCCCAGCTGACGATGAACCAGCCCTGCCAAGCCTGGTCTGCCCCAGGCTCGGTGGAAGGCGTTGTCAGCTTAAGCTCGCCGATATCCTTGTTTGTATCATACTGCGCCGTGGAGGTGTAGTTTTTCAAACGGATCTTGGCCGTATCGGAATGGCCAAAGCCATCCTGAAACGGCAGAGGGCTGGCATCGCTGGTGGCCGGTGTTATCTCCATGTCCACAGTCTTTATCTGCGCCTTTTTGATGGTAAAGGTCTGGGTCTTTGTGCCCACTATGGAGCCGTCTGCGGTGGCCGTGTTGCGGCTTGCATCCGCCTTGCCGGTGAGCGCGACCGTGCCGGTGGGGCAGTGGATATTTTCGCCGTAGGACGCGGCGTAGCTTCCGCCGGATATACTGATGGGCGATCTGTGGGACACACGGCTGCGGTCACGGTCTGTGGAATCGGAGTATGTGACCGTGTAGCTCGTGGGCTTGATCTGCGCGCCGGTGTAGGTGTATGTGCCGTTGACACTTACCGTGCAGTCCATGAGATCATAGACGATGTTCGGCATGATGTAGGTGGACGAACCGTAGCCCTGCCCGTCGCCGTAGTGATAGGCCAAGCCCATGGAACTGTTCAGGTTCAGCTTGTTGGCTGTGGAAAGGGTAAGTGACCCTTTTGTATGCCACGCTGTGTATGCAACGCTGCCGCCGCCGATGCCGCCGGAACCGCCGTCGAAGCGAGCATTTTTTCCACGATCCTTCTCGGTGCCGCCAGCGCCGCCAGCGCCGCCGCTGCCGGAAAGACCCGAGGCACCGCTGCCGCCGGAGCCAGGCTCGGCATCGTAGCGGTTATTATTGTATCCGTGGCCTTTTGTACCGGTGGTAGTGCCTGAGGTGCCGGAGGATCCGGTGCTGCCTACCCCGCCGCCGCTGCCGCCGGAGCCGCCCTTGGATGTATTGTCGTTTTTGTTCTCTGCGTCGGAGCACTCGGCACCTCCTCCTCCTCCGCCGCCGCCGTTAGGCCAGCCGCCGCCGCCACCGCCGCCGCCGCAGCCTTCCACGGTATTCGTACAGTCAGAGCTTAAAAGTCCTCCGGCGCCGCCGCCGGAGCCGCCGGCACCGCCTGCGCCAATGGCCGGAGCCGCGCAGCCGCCGCCACCGCCGCCACCGCCGCCGCAGCCGCCGATCATCATATCGGCACCCGTTGTGCTGGCCAGACCTTTGGTTCCTGCGCCGCCGGAGCCGCCGGATGCCGCATTGCCGCCGGTGGCATTGAGGGTCAGACGACCGAGAATATAAATGGAGCCGGCTGTTTCGCCTTGGGATCCTGCGGTGCCGTTTGCGCCAGCAGCACCACGATTGTTATCTGCGCCGTTACGTGTGATGGCATTATTGCTTATTGTAGGTCTGACGGGACTATTTGCTTTGCTGCCGCCGGCGCCGCCGGCACCGCCATTGCCGCCGATAGCCGCCGCGGCACCGCCGCCGCCTGTGCCGCCGCCGCCGGACGCCCATTCATGTCTATAAGCCGTATAGCCATAGCCGATAACGTTAAAAGGCGTTATCGTGTATACGGAGTCTTCGCCGTTTGTGCCCGCCGCCGCGTTGCCGCCGGTGACGGTGAGGGTGTCCTTGGGGGCAGCCGTGGAGGTGGAAAGCTCCTCGTCGTGGGCGCTGTAGATATACAGCTTGGAGCTGGAGGGAACCTTGATGGCCGCCGTGGCGCCCGTCTTGCCGGAGGCGTTGGCGCCGTGGAGGGTCACGCTGCCGTTAATGATGATGGACACGGTGGCATTGGCGGCCACCGTGATGGGGCTTACTCCGGTAGATGCCGTATAGTTGATGGTGCCGTTGATCTGCAAGACGTCGCCATTATTCAGCGTGATAGGAAAATTGCTCGCACTCGACACCGTTTTGGTGGGCTTCTTCTGCCAGCCCGTATTGGCGTAAAGCGCAACGTCGCTCACCGCACTGACAGGCTCGCTCTGACGGTCTACCGCATATCCTTTCACACTGGGAAACATGGTAAGCAGCAATGCGCATGATAGCAGCAGCGCCAATGTTTTTCCGATCCTCATATGCATGCTCCTTTCAAAACAGGGCTGTGACGCCGGACTCTCCAAAAACGCCGGCACCGAAAATCACGCCAAAAAATTACAAACAGGCATACTCTGTCCGCACTCATGCGGGCAGAGTATGCCTGTTTGTTTCGTTATATCTGAGAGTTGCACAGCGAAAAAGGGCGCAATTATCCCTTGCTTGCTTGCTTGCTTGCTTGCTTGCTTGCTTGCTTGCTTGCTTGCTTGCTTGCTT
>ENA-OUQC01000681-OUQC01000681.1-human-gut-metagenome-genome-assembly--contig:-NODE-681-length-22311-cov-37.340627_pt1 | contig 22311 bp, 23 predicted proteins | sample MGYA00237942_ERZ548815 | MGnify/ENA primary metagenome ERZ548815 (study PRJEB26490, sample SAMN05194722) | human gut metagenome | biome: terrestrial biome; feature: human-associated habitat; material... | reverse complement strand
GGCGGAAAAAGCGGAAGGCCACCGCCGGCTCCGTGGTGGTGCCGGACTTGGAGATGACGTTCACGGAGAAATCCTGCCCCTCCAGCAGCTCCTCTACCTCCGCCAGCTGGTCGTTGTCCAGCCCGTTGCCCACGAAGTAGATATTGGGCGTATTTTTCTTTTTCAGATTATAATTGGGCGAGCAGAGGCACTCGATGACGCCCCGCGCCCCCAGATAGGAGCCGCCGATGCCGATGACCACCAGCGCCTGCGAATCGCTCTGGATCTTTTTGGCCGCCGCCTGAATGCGCCGGAACTCCTCGCGGTCATACTGCTCCGGCAGATGCACCCAGCCGGTGAAGTCGCCGCCGGCACCGGTGCCGGAGAGCAGCTTCTCGTGCGCCAGACGCAGACGGGGCGTCAGCGCCGCTTCATAGGGCAGGGGAATGAACTGCCGCATATTGGAAAGATCCACACAGATCATGTAAAAAGCCTCCTCTTTTGTCCTTTTCCCTATCTTACATCGCAGGTGAAAAAAACACAAGAGAAATCCGTCATATCCGCCAACATCATTTGACAGTTTTCAATGGAAAAACCATATCCGCCGCCGTCAGCAGAAAACGGCGCAGCGTAGCAGACGCAGGAATAGGTCGCCCCACGTCATGCGCTCCACGGGCTGGGATGCTGTGAGAGGCAGCTCCGCCAGGGTGGCGTCGCCGCACCGCACCGTGAGGGTGCCCACGGTCTGCCCCTTCTCCACCGGCGCAGCCAGATCCTCCTGCAGCGTTATCGTCTGGCTCAGGCTGCCGACCTGCCCCTTGCCCACCAGCAGCTTGCAGCCCTCCGGCATGGCCTCCACGGAGGCGGCGCGCCCCAGCTTCACGGGGACGGAGGGGATCTCGGCGGGGGTGACGTCCGCCAGCGCGTAGGTGGAAAAGCCGTAGTTCAGCAGGGTCTTGGCGTCCTCAAACCGCTGCTGGCTGGTCTCGCCCCCCAGCACCACGGCGATCAGCTCCATGCCGCCCCGCTCCGCCGTGGCGGAAATGCAGTAGCCGGCGGCGTCGGTGGAGCCGGTCTTCAGCCCTGTGGCGCCGTCATAAAAACGGATGAGCTTGTTGGTGTTGGACAGGCCGAAGGAACCGTTTCGAATGGTGTCCATCCAGATGGTGGTGAAGCGGCGCAGATCGGGATGCTTCAAAATCAGCTCGCGGCTCATGAGGGCGATGTCGTAGGCGGAGGTGACGTGCCCCTCTGCCGGCAGCCCCGTGGGGTTGAGAAAGCAGGTGTCCGCCATGCCCAGCTCCATGGCGCGGTTGTTCATCTGCTGCACGAACAGCTCCGTCACGCCAGATACTTCCTCCGCCAGCGCCACGGCGGCGTCGTTGCCGCTGGCAACGCACACGGCCTTCAAAAGCTCCTCCACGGTGATCTGCTCTCCCTCGGACAGATACACCTGGCTGCCGCCCATGGACGCGGCGTTGGCGCTGACGGTGACCACGTCCTCGTAGTGCAGCTCTCCTCGCTCGATGGCCTCCATGGTCAGCAGCAGGGTCATGATCTTGGTGACGCTGGCCGGCTCCAGCTTCTCGTGCTCGTTCTGCGCGAAAAGCACCTGTCCCGTTTCCTTCTCCATGAGCAGCGTGGCCTTGGCCTGCACAGGCAGCTCCACGGCGTAGGCCGGCAGCGGCAGGCACACGAGCAGCGCCAAAAGCAGCGCAGGGATCCTCTTTTTCATGCTTCGCCCTCCCCAAAAATTGCTGGGCTATCCTATGCGTGAAAAAGAAAAATCATGCCGGACGGCATTTTTCGGTTGCAATGGACGAAATTCTCTGCTATAATAGCTTCGCTGCGCAGGGTTAGTACATCGGTAGTACATCGGCTTCCCAAGCCGAGGAGGCGGGTTCGATTCCCGTACCCTGCTCCAAAACTGGACACCAGTTTTGATACGATAGGTATCATGATTGGTGTCCGATTTTTATTGCAGAATTATGAAAGTGAAAACAGCACGGCAAATCGGGATTTGATGAAAAACACAGTTGCAACTGTCAGTTGACAAATTTCCATTTCTAAATGGTGGTTATGCAACCAATAGTTTTGCTATAATTTCACCAAACAAGAAAGGAGTCTAACTATGAATATAGCAGATAGAATACAATATTTGAGAAAAAATAAAGGACTTTCTCAAGAAGAACTTGCGGACAAAGTGGGGGTATCAAGACAAGCAGTTTCAAAATGGGAAAGTGAACAAAGTACACCCGATATAGAAAAAATTATTATCATGAGCGAACTCTTTGAAGTCACAACAGACTATATCCTCAAAGGTATAGAGCCTGTTAGTATGACCAACAAAAAAACAATGTATTCTCTGTATTTGGGATTTGCGCTAATATTTGCAACCATAGCGGGAATTTGGTCTTTTACAGCAAATAGATTTCGCATAGATGAATGTTTTTTCATTGTGATAGCTGGAGCAGCGATAGGGTGTGCCATAGCATTGGTTACTCAAGTGATATCTAATTTATTTAGAAAAGAATAACCCTTGAAGCGACAACTCCCAGTTTATCGATGGCTTTCATTTCTAAGCGTATTAAGTTTAGGTGTACCTTTTAACGAAAAGTACGCGGGGTGTGCATTTGGTATCAGAATTGGTCACTACTTTCAAAAAAGAAGGACATCCGTATGGATGTCCTTCTTTTTTGGTGCAAGCGATTTTGCTGCGCAAAAGCGGTCGCCTGCGGGCGGGCGACTTAATATGCAAGGGAAACCCGACGAAGGTTTCCCTTGCATACATTCCTTTCTTTGCGCCCTGCGGGAGTGTGTACGGACAAAAACCAATGGACAATCACAAAATAGGGCTTCAGGAGAGATCTTGAGGCTCTTTTCCTTTTTTTCGCAAACCAAAAGCCGGAATATCCCCTCCGGATGGGGATTGCTTTTGCAGGAAGACTGTTATACAATTAAAAAAACACATAACGGCTCGCGGGAGCCGCAGAGGCAGGCAAGTCCTGTGAGGGGGGAAAAGCATGAAAAGAATTTTGGCGTTGCTGCTGGCCGCGCTGCTGCTTTGCGCGCTGGCGGCCTGCGGCAAACGCGATGTCACGCCCAAACCGGCTCAAGATGCGCCGCAGGTTGAAAAGCCGCAAAACGAAAAACCGAACCGCGCCGATCATAAAGCCCCGCAGATCAAGGAGCTGTATAGCGAGGATTTCGACTATACCGACAGCGTGGGAAACACTGACCACTTTACCTACCGCGTGCCTCAGATCGCTGCGGATACGCTGGGCGCCGCAGCCATCAACAAGTCCATCGAAGAAACCTACGGCTCCGCTGTCGAGAGTGCTTTGAAGGATGCGTCCGGCGGTTTCAGCCTGTCCTGCCTGCGCATCACCTGGGAGTCCTATCAGTTTGGCGACATTCTGTCGTTGGTGGTCTCCTGCATCTGGGATGGCGGCGTGAACGGCTATGGCGTCTATTTGTACGACATTGCCGGCGGGCAGCAGCTCACCACGGCGAAACTGCTGTCGGCGCTTGGCGTTGATAAGACCGCATTTCTGGAGGCGGTGCGCCGGACTGCGGCACAGCGCTTTGACGAGGAGTACCGTGATGTGCCGGAGGATGAAGTCGAAGCCGTGGCGGAGCGCCGCGACTGGACATTGTCCGATGAGAATATCAACATGGACGTGCCCGCATATGCCGATGCCTCCGGAAAGCTTTATGTGGTGCTGCGCATCGGCTCCATCGCCGGAGCGGAAGCCTATGCGCGGGTGTTGCCTCTGGATCCCATCGCCAAGTAAGCGCGGCGCGCCCGACGATTGAAACAAAAGAGCACTCCTGCGAGGCCCATCCTCATAGGAGTGCTCTTTTCGGCAGACAGGCTTCTCCTTCGCCGCTGTGTTTTCAACAAAAAAACACGCAAAAGCCCTGCCGCTGCAGTTCGCTGTTGACATCCTGCAGATCCCCGTTTCCGTTGTGTTCGGGTACTTCATCGACATCACCATGTACCTGCTGTTCTGGGTGGAGCCGCAGGGCTATGCCGTGAAGCTCGTCGCCCTGGTGGCGGGCTGCATCGTGCTCGGCTTCGGCGTCTACCTGGAGGTGCTGGCGGATGTGGTCATGCTGCCGGGGGAGTCGTTCGTGCGCGCCGTGGTGCAGGTCTGGCACACGAATTTCGGCACCACGAAGATCATTTTCGACTCCTCCATGACGGTGATCGCCGCCGTGCTGTCGCTGCTCTTTTTCGGCCGGCTCAACGGCGTTCGGGAGGGCACCATCATCGCCTCCCTGCTGGTGGGTTTTTTCGCCAAAGTATTCGGCAAGCGCCTTGCGTTTATTAAGCCGTATATACTGCCCTGACAGAGCGAGGACTGTTTCCAAAAGCCGTCCATAAACCATCGTTTTCCGGCAAAAAAGGCACCCCTATGGGTGCCTTTTCTATTTGCGTTTTTTCAGATTTACAGCTTCGCCATTTCCTCGGCGACGGTCTCCTCGCAGGAGCGCATGGCTTCCAGCGTCTTCTCCAGCAGTTCATCCAGCTCCCAGCCCAGACGCTCGGCGCCGGTGATAATGACGTCGCGGGAGCAGCCGGCGGCAAACTTGCGATCCTTGAACTTCTTTTTGATGCTTTTCAGCTCCATGTCCTGCACACTCTTGCTGGGGCGCATGAGGGCGGCGGCGCCGATAAGCCCCGTAAGCTCGTCGGCGGCAAAGAGCACCTTCTCCATCTCCTCGGTAGGCTCCACGTCGCAGCAGATGCCGTAGCCGTGGCTGCACACGGCGTGGATAAGATCCTCGCCGCAGCCGGCCTCCTGCAGCAGCTCCGGCGCCTTGACACAGTGCTGCTCCGGCCACTGCTCAAAGTCGATGTCGTGGAGCAGACCCACCGTTGCCCAGAAATCCGCCTCGTCGCCATGACCCAGCTGCTGGGCATACCACCGCATGACGCCCTCTACGGTGAAGGCGTGCTGGAGATGGAACGGCTCCTTGTTGTACTTCCTCAATGCGGCCAGCGCCGCTTCTCTGCTGATACATTCTCTCATAAAGGGCATCCTCCTTAAGTAAAACTGTCGGAAAATTCCTTTGGAATTTTCCAACAAATGGCTTGCAGTCTGCTGCGCGCATAATTTTGCCGCCTGCGGCAAAATTCCACACTTGCAGCCTGAGAGGAATTTTTCCCCACGCACATGTCGCGGTGAAAAATGATTTGAATATTTTGCGTCTGCGGACGCAAACTCTGCGAGGCTTTTTTCACAGCCTGCCCATTTGTTATGCGTATTGTAGCAGTTATTTTCGCTTTATGCAAGACCTATTTATTAAATCGGCATTTGTTTTTCCAAAAGGCACAAAAGCTGGCGGGCGTGGCGATACTCGTCGTGGGACAGCTCCAGCAGAATTTCCGACAAACACTCGTCGGTGGTCTCCTCCGATGCGCGGCGGTAGTTCAGTCCGCTGCAGCTCTCCTCGTGATACCGCAGCCGCAGCACCTCCCGCCAGGAGCCGGTGCAGGGGATATTTGCCGGCAGCGGCACCGCCGCACTGTAATTCTGTCCGGTGATGAGGTAATGCACCCCCATGAGCCGGCGGGCGTGGCCGCCCTCCTCCGCTGCCAGCCGCCGCATGAGCTGGCGGGCGGCGGGCGTGGGCGCCGAGGCCGCGCAGGCCAGATAGCTCCGCCGGTCGGACAGCTCCTCCTCGATGAAGCCGCGGATCACGTCGATGTCCTCCTGCGCCGCCGTGCCCATGCAGCACACGTCCGCCGGCTGCTGCACCGGCTGCTGCACCGCCGGCTGCGTCGTCGACTGCTGCGGCGGATACGGCTGCAGGGTGGGATCCACCCGCTGCCAGACGGCTCTCTTTTGCTCCACGGTCTGCTTGTTTTCCATGCCAGCACCCCTTTCTGCTGCCATATTGTATGCGCCCGTGGGGGAAAGCTTTACTTTTGCCGCAAAATTCGGTACACTGAGGAAAAAGGAGGGAGCCGACCATGACCTTGCAGCAATTAAAATACGCCGTCACCGCAGCGGAGTGCGGCACCATCAGCGCCGCCGCCGAAAAGCTGTTCATCTCCCAGCCCAGTCTCACCACCGCCATACGGGAGCTGGAGGCGGAGATGGGCGTGACCATATTCTCCCGCACCAATCGTGGCGTTGTGGTGTCGCGGGAGGGGGAGGAGTTTCTGGGCTACGCGCGGCAGCTTCTCTCCCAGGCGCAGCTGATGCAGGAGCGCTTCGGCGGCAGCAGCCAGGGCGAAAAGCGTTTCGCCGTGTCCAGCCAGCACTTCAATTTCACCGTGCGAGCCTTCTCCCAACTGGTGCAGGGCTTTGCCGGGCAGCGGTACAGCTTCCATTTTCGGGAAACCACCACCTACGAGGTGCTGGAGGACGTGAGCCAGCTGCGCAGCGAAATCGGCGTGCTGGCGCTGAATGAGGATAACGAGCGCTACCTGCGGCGCCTGTTCGGCAAGCTGGAGCTGGAGTTCACGGAGCTGATACAGGTGCCGGCGGCGGTGTATATCGCCAGGACCCACCCGCTGGCCGGGCGCAGCCGGCTGACGCTGGAGGATCTGAAGCCTTACCCCTGCATCACCTTTGAGCAGGGGGAGCACAACGGGCAGTTCTTCTTCGAAGGGCTGTCCGCCGTGGCGGCGCAGGCGCCCAAGAGCATCTGCGTGCGGGAGCGAGCCACCGAGTATCAGCTGATTCGGGAGCTGCATGGCTTCAGCCCCGATGTAGGCGTAGGCTCCAGTCCGCAGGTGGACTCCATCAGCATCCCCCTGACGCCGGCGCAGTTCCACACCATCGGGTATATCCTGCGGCGGGACATGGCGCCCTCTCCCATGACGCTGGACTATATCGAGCAGCTGCGGCAGGCGGCAAAAGTATAGAAAAAAACTATAGCCAGCTTAGTTTTTGCGTATTTTACAAATATCGGATCTCCTATTATACTGAAGCCAACAAAGCAAAAGAAAACCAAAAATCTGAAAGGAGATCTGAAATTATGAAAAAGACTGTTGCTCTTCGTGCTGTGGCCGCTGTGGTGCTGCTGGCTGTGATCGTGCTGACGATGGTGTTTCTGGCGACAGGCAACTTCAATACATTCGTCCGGATCACCAGTCTGCCGCTGGGCTTCCTGCTGTTTATCGAGCTGAGCCTTGCGTGCTCGCTGCTTTAACGCTTTCTTCCCCCTCTCTCCGTTTTGCGCCCCGCTGGGGCGCATTTTTTTGCGGAAAAACAATGGGGCGCAAAGCCCCAGCCCAATACGCGCCGCCTTTTTCAAAAACCCTGTCATTGTGAACCGGCGCGCACGCCGGTGTGGCAATCCGCCCTCCCCACGCACCGCACCCCCAACCTATGCGTAGGGGCGGGGTTCTACCCCGCCCGTCGATAACCTTTGCACCTCCAAGCATGTCATTGCGAACCGGTGACCGATGTCACCGGTGTGACGATCCGCCCCCATGCACTGCGCCATCTTCCGCATGGGAAAAACAGCTTTCCGCCCTCTGCCAAAAAAATTGCCACAGGCCCCGCCGCCCGTGGCAATTTGCATATATCGTTATTTCTTCCGCCACGCCGCCGGCACAAACAGCAGCAGCATCGGGTAGATCTCCAGCCGCCCCAGCAGCATCCCCGCGCACAAAAACAGCTTAATGACCGGCGAATACGGCGAGTAGTTCCCCAGCGGCCCTACCATGCCGAAGCCCGGCCCCACGTTGTTAAAGCACGAGATGGTGGCAAACAGGTTCGTTTCCAGGTCAAAGGGGGAGAAGGACAGCGCCACCAGAAGCCCCGTGATGCACATCATATACAGCGCAAAATACACCGCCACGCTGTGCGCTGTCTGCTCGCTGAGAGGGCGTCCGTCCACTTTGATCACGTCCACCATCCGCGGCCGCAGGGTGTGGCGCAGCTCGCGGCGGATCATTTTGCACAGAATGGCCACCCGCGACACCTTCAGTCCGCCGGCGGTGCTGCCTGCGCAGCCGCCCACGAACATCAACCCCAGCAGCACCATCTTGCTCAGCGGCGACCACACGGTGAAGTCCGCCGTGATAAAGCCCGTGGTGCTCATGATGGAGGCCACCTGGAAGGCCGCTTGCCGCAGGGAAACGGAAAATGTCTTGTATAGCGGCAGAATGTCAATCGTGATGACCGCCACAGCCACGAAAACGATGGCCAGATACACCTTCAGCTCCGTGTTGTGCAAAACTTCCCGACCCCGCCGGAGCAGAAGCAGGTAGTAGAGGTTAAAGTTCACGGCAAACAGGAACATGAACGCCGTCAGCACCCACTGAATGTAGGGGCTGAAGTCGGCGGCGCTGGCGTTATACGCGCCGAAGCCGCCGGTGCCTGCGGTGGAGAGCGCGTGAACAACGCTGTCAAACAGGCTCATGCCGCCGAAAAGCAGGAACACGATCTCCAGCACCGTCAGCACGATGTAGAGAAGATACAGGATCTTGGCGGTGTCCCGCGACTTGGGCGCCAGCTTGTCCATCGTGGGGCCGGGCATCTCCGCCTTGAGAATGTTGATGGAGCGATCCGTGGTCTTCAGCAGCATCACCACGAATACCAGAATGCCCATGCCGCCGATCCAGTGGGTGAAGCTCCGCCAGAACAGCATGCCGCGGCTCAGCGCCTCCACGTTGGGCAGAATGGTCGCTCCCGTGGTGGTGAAGCCGCTGACGGTTTCAAAAAATGCGTCGATATAAGCCGGGATCTCCTTTGAGAATACGAAGGGCAGCGCCCCGATGGCGGACAGCACGATCCATGTCAGCGCCACCACCATGAAGCTGTCCTTGATGGAGATGTCGCCGTGCTTGCCGCGGCACAGCAGGCTCAGCAGCGAGCCGACGCCCAGCGCCACCACAATGGTCAGAGCGAAGTCCAGAGCGCAGGATTCCCCGTACAGCAGCGACACGGCCAAAGGCAGCACCAGCAGCGCCGCCTCAATAAGCACCACTCGCCCCACGGTGAAAATAACGAATTTTTGATTCACGGCTCCTCGCCCTCCTTTCCCGCCTGTCTTTTCGGCACAGGCATTATACCACGCTCTGCGGCATTCGTCCACAGAAAACGCTCACTTTTTCAGCAGCTCCTTCAAATACAGGATCGCCTGTCGGTAGCCGTCTATGCCCTGCCCCTTGATGGTTTTGCAGCAGGCCATGCCGGTGTAAGAAACGCGGCGGAAAGGCTCCCGCTGCTCCGGATCGGTGATGTGCACCTCCACAGCGGGGAGGGCGACCGCCCGCAGGGCATCGGCCATGGCGATGCTGGTGTGGGAGTAGCCGGCGGGGTTTATGACGATGCCGCCGCAGTCCTCCCGCGCCTTCTGTATCTCGTCAATGAGCACGCCCTCGTGGTTGGACTGCACGCACACGCAGCCAAGCCCCTCCTCGCGGCAGGTCTTCTCCGCCAGCGCCACCAGGTCTTCGTAGGTGTCTTGGCCGTAAAGCGCCGGCTCCCGCAGCCCCAGCAGGTTCATGTTCGGGCCGTTCAGGATCAGAATTTTCATAGCAAACTCTCCTTCAGCCGCCGGAGGGTCTCCTGCGGCGTGCCGTCATTGGAAATAATCTTGTCGCAAAAGTCCTCGTACAGCGCCTTTCTCTGTCGGTACAGCTCCTCTATGGAAACGGTTTTCAGCAGCGGCCGCCCGCTGGCGTCCAGCTTTGCAAGGTCTCTTTGCAGCCAGATGATCCTGCCATTTTGCCGCAGCAGGTCGCGGTTCTCCGATCGGGTCACGCAGCCGCCGCCGGTGGCGATAATGCCGCCCCACCGCTTGCCGAGGTCTGACAGCACTTCGGTCTCCAGCCTGCGGAATTCGCCTTCACCCCGCCGGGTGAGCAGTTCCTCCGCCGTCAGCCCCGTCCGCCGCAAAAGCTCCTCGTCGCTGTCCCACACAGGCCGCCCCAGCGCCTTTCCCAGCATGGCCCCCAGCGTGGATTTCCCGCTGGCGGGCATGCCGATGAGGACGATGTTCTCCGTCTGCCGCCGCAGCTCGTCCTCCGCCTGCCGTATTTTGTCCGGCTCTATGGCCGTTCCGCCCAGAAACAGGGAGGCCGAGGCCGCCGCCTGCGCCGCCAGCATGGACAGGCCGCCCCCGTGGGGGATGCCCAGCGCCTCCGCCTGCAGCAGCAGCGCCGTCCGCGCCGGATTATAAATAAGGTCGCCCACAAATTCCAAATTGGGAAACATTTCCAGATCAATGGGGGAACGCCCATTTTCCGGATAGGTGCCCACCGGCGTGGCGTTCACGATGATCTGCGCGTCCTTATAGGCGGAAAGACGGTCGTAAGTAGTCCGATCCGTCCCAATAAGTTGTTGGATATTTCCACCTTCCGTGTGGGCTATTTCCGCATTGCGGGAGACAAATGTAACACGGGCGCCCATATCCCGCAGCACGGCGCATACGGTGGCGCTTGCCCCGCCGCTGCCCAGCACCAGCGCCCGTTTTCCGGCCGCAAAAACGCCGGTTTTCTCCAGCAAATATTTGAAGCCAAAGTAGTCCGTGTTGTCCCCGAAAATGCTGCCGTCCCGCCGCCGCAGCAGGGTGTTCACGTTTCCTGTTGCCTTGGCCGTGGGAGAGAGGGCGTCGCAGAAGGCGTAGGCCGTTTTTTTGTAGGGAATGGTCACGTTCAGCCCGTCCCAAGCTCCGCTTTGCAGGAAGTCCGCCACAGCCTCGGGCTGCTTTTCAAATAGGGTGTAGTCATAGTCCCCCAGCAGCCGGTGAAGGGTCGGAGAATGGCTGTATACAAGGGTTTTCCCCAGCAATCCGCACCGCATCAGTCCACCTCGCCGGAGAGAATTTTCTCCTGATAGGCACGGCTCTCGGCCATGAGCAGACGGTAGAGCGCCCGAGCGTCCTCGGAAAACGCCGCCGGCACGGAGCGCGCCGCCTGCCGGAGCTTTTCCTCCTCCCGCGCGGGGTCAAAAACCGGCAGAGCCGCCGCCTTTTTAAGCCCCGCAATCTCGCCGGAGAGCGCCATACGGCGGGCAAAAAGGGCGAGAAGTTCCCTGTCGATGGCGTCCATTTCTCGGCGCAGGTCAGTCAGTTCCATGTTTGCTCCTTTCTGCTCTCCAACAGGGCGTCGTACACGGCAAAGGCCGCCGCCGCCTCCACGCAGGGCACGGCGCGGGGCACGATGCACGGGTCGTGCCGGCCTGAAATTTTCAGCGTCACCGGCTGCATCTTCTCCAGATCTATACTCTCTTGCGGCAGAGAGATGGAGGGGGTGGGCTTGACGGCTACATGAAGATCAATATACATTCCGGTGGAAATTCCCCCTAAAATACCGCCGCAGTGGTTGGTTTTCGTAACTATTTTCCCGTTTTCGATCATAAACGGATCGTTGTTTTCACTCCCGCGCAGGCGTGTTCCCGCAAAGCCGCTGCCGAAGGAAACGCCCTTCACGGCGGGGATGCCGAACACGGCGGCGCTGATGCGCCCCTCCAGACCGCCGAAAAGCGGCTCACCCACGCCGGCAGGCAGACCCAGCACCCGACACTGGATGACGCCGCCCAGACTGTCTCCCGCCGCCTTGGCCTGCAAAATGGCCTGCTGCATGGCTTCGCCGCAGGCGTCGCTTACCACGGGGAAGGGCTTTTGGGCAGTGGAGGAGAGCAGCTCGCCGCAGTCCTTCGCCGTGCCGACAGAGGCGATGCGGCTGATGATGCGGACGCCCTCCTGCTCCAGAAGCTGCAGGCAGATGCCGCCGGCCACGCACAGCGCCGCGGTCATCCGTCCGGAAAACTGCCCACCCCCCGATTCGATGCGGCCGTACTTCACATAGGCGGTGTAGTCGGCGTGGCCGGGGCGGGGCACGGAGGACAAATTCTTATAATCCTCGGGGCGCACGTCGGTGTTGTCGATGACGGCGGTGATGGGCGCGCCGTCCGTGACGCTGCCGGAAAGACCCGAGAGGAAGCGGGGCACGTCCGCCTCCCGCCGAGAGGTGGAGAGGGGACTGTGACCAGGTGCGCGGCGCTTCAGAAACGTCTGCAGCTCGTCCATGGAAACGGTTTTTCCTGCGGGCACGCCCGTCAGCGTCATGCCCACGGAGGGGCCGTGGGAGCGGCCGAAAAGAGTCAGACGGAGGGTGCTTCCGATGGAGCCGGACATGGCGTTTCTCCTTTCAGTGAGTTGAAGTCGTCCCAAAAGGCGGGATAGGATTTCTGCACGCATTGGCTGCCCGAAACGGTGACGGGTGCGTCTGCCGCCAGCGCCGCCAGAGCGGCGGCCATGGCCAGCCGGTGGTCGCCGAGGGGGTCGATAGCGCCGCCCCGCAGACGGGGCACGCCGCAGATCACAAGGCTGTCGGGCGTTTCCTGCACGCGGCCGCCCAGCACGGCCAGCAGGGAGGCCAGGCCGGCCAGCCGGTCGGACTCCTTCAGTCGCAGGCGGCGGGCATTCTGAATATAAGTATGCCCCTCGGCCACGGCGGCCAGAACGCACAGGGGAGGAATGAGGTCGGGCATGGAGCGGGCGTCCACGGGGATGCTCCGCAGCGCTCCGGCGCGGACGGTGACGCCGCCGGAGGAAACGGACACCTGCGCCCCCATAGATCGCAGCAGGGACAAAACGACGCTGTCGCCCTGCGCTGTGGGGAGGGACAATCCTTTCACGGTGACGCCGTTCCGGCTTAGGGCACCGGCGCAGAGGAACACGGCGGCGGCAGACCAGTCCCCCTCCACGGTTTGGCAGGCGGGGAGGGCATAGCGCTGACGGCCGGAAAATTCATAGCGATCCCCGCTGCGGCTGCAGGCCACGCCGGCGGCGGAGAGGACTCCCTCCGTCATGGCGATGTACGGCGCGGACTCCGGCGGGGAGGTGAGGGTAAGGGTGCTGCGCCCTGCCAGCAGCGGCAGCGCCAGCAGCAGACCCGACACGAATTGGGAGGAAACATCCCCCGCGAGGGAAAAATCGCCGGCGGACAGGCGGCCTTGGCAGTAAAGGTCGTTGCCTTGCGCCCAGATAGTCATGCCGCGGCGGCACAGCTCCTCGGAAAGAGGCGCAATGGGGCGCTGCGGCAGTCGGCCTTGCCGCTTAAACACGGCGCGCGCGCCCAGCGCCCCCGCCACAGGCAGCAGAAAGCGCAGCGTGGCGCCGCTCTCGCCACAGGGCAGGACGCAAAGCCCCTCGGTTGGGGCGGATAGGGGCGTGACGATATAAATATCCGGCTCCGCTTGGTAAATGTCCGCCCCCAAAGCCCGCAGGCAGGCGAGGGTGGCGCTTACGTCGGCGGACAGCCCCGAACAGCGGATGCGCACAGGCGCGCGGCCCAAAGCGGCGGCAATGAAGAGCCGGTGCGCCATGGATTTGGAGGCGGGGGCGGTGACGACGCCTGTGCGGGAGCCGGAGAAAAGGACCTGCTTCATGCCAGCCCTCCGTCCCGCAGCCAGAGGACAAATTCCTCCGCCGGTATGGTCTCCACGCGGCAGCGACCCACGGCCTCCGGCAGGACAAGGGACAGGGACTCGCCCCGACGCTTCTTGTCGGACAGGGCAGCCGCGGCCAGCGCCTGCGCCGAAAACGCCGTGGTATCGGGGAGACCGTAGGCGTCCAAAAGATGCCGCAGAGCGCTGAGGGTGTCCGCGCCGCAAAGGCCGCGGTGGCAGGCGGCGCGGGTGAGAACGGCCATGCCTGCGGCCACGGCAAAGCCATGGGGCACGGCGTATCCGGAGCAGCTTTCTATGGCGTGCCCCACCGTGTGGCCGAAGTTCAAAAGTCGGCGGCAGCCGGCGTCATATTCATCCGCCTGCACCAGATCGCGCTTTATTTTCACGCAGGCGGCGATCACCTGCTCCACGGGGGCGTGGGGCAGGGAGGAAAACAGCGGTTCGCCGGAGAGGATGGCGCATTTGACCACCTCGGCGCAGCCGTTTTTATATTCATTATCCGGCAAAGTGGCCAGCAGCGACGGGTCACACAGCACCAGAGCGGGCTGGGAGAACGCTCCCACCTGATTTTTGCCGCCGGCGAGGTTCACGCCGGTCTTGCCGCCCACGGAGGCGTCCACCATGGCTAAAAGCGTGGTGGGAACCTGCACGCAGGCAAGACCCCGCTGACAGGTGGCGGCGGCGAAGCCCGCCAGATCTCCCGCAACGCCGCCGCCCAAGGCGACAACTACATCGCTGCGGGTAAAATTCTTTTCAAAAAGCGCCTGCTGCAGGGCGGCGTAGGTGGAGAGCGTTTTGGAATTCTCTCCGTGGGGAAAAACAAAATGCTCCGTGCGGAAGCCCGCCGAACGGAGAGAGGACTCCGCCGCCGCACCATAGAGGGCGTACACCGAGTCGTCCGACACCAGCATGACGGCGCAGGGAGCGCCGAAGCGGGTCAGAAGCTGCGCACCCAGCGAGGGGAGCAGGCCGCTCTCGATGCGCACCTCATAGCTGCGTGAGGCGTGGACGGGGATCACCTTCACCGCCGAACCACCTCCAGCAGCGCCGCCACGCGGCGGCTCAGGTCGGCAAATTCCGCAGGCAGCAGCGCCTGCCCGCCGTCGCACAGGGCATGGAGCGGGTCGTTATGCACCTCGATGAGCAGACCGTCGCACCCGCAGGCGGCGGCGGCCAGCGCCATGGGAGGCACCAGACGGGACTTACCGGTGGCGTGGCTGGGATCCACGATCACGGGCAGGTGGGTCAGCTCATGGAGAAGGGGCACGGCGGTGAGATCCAGGGTGCTGCGCACGCCGCCGGAAAAGGTGCGGATGCCCCGCTCGCAGAGGATGACGTTTTTATTGCCGCCGGCGAGGATGTATTCGGCGCTGAGGAGCAGCTCCTGCACCGTGGCGGCAGAGCCTCTTTTCAAAAGAACGGGCTTATGGCAGCGCCCCAAGGCGCGCAGAAGGTCGTAGTTCTGCATATTGCGGGCGCCCACCTGCAAAACATCGATGTCCTCAAACAGGGGGAGGTCGGCGGCGCTCATGATCTCGGACACCACCGGCAGACCCGTTTCCCGCCGCGCCTTGCGCAGAAGCTCCAGCCCCTTTTCCCGCAGGCCGGAGAAGTCATAGGGGGAGGTGCGGGGCTTGTAGGCGCCGCCCCGCAGGAGCTGCGCGCCGGAGGCTTTGACGCTGCGCGCCACGGCCAGAAGCTGCTCCTCGGACTCCACGGTGCAGGGGCCGGCCATCATGCAGAAACGGCCGCCGCCGATGGAGGCCTCGCCCACCTGCACCACCGTGTCCGCCGGATGGGAGCGGCGGGAGGCCAGGGGCAGCGGATCCGCCGTGGGGAGGACGCTTTCCACCATGGGCAGGGACGAAAGAAGACCGCTGTCCACCCGCTCCGTGCCGCCGGAGAGCAGCCAGACGGCGCTGCCTTCGCAGGCTTCACGGGTCACGGCAAGCCCCAGCTGCTCCAGATAGGCCAGAAGCTGCGCTTCCTGTCGGGGCGTCGTGTCTTTTTTCAGCACAAGGATCATGGTGTTCTTCCTCCGATTTTTTACATGAAAAAACGCACAGGCAAAGCCCGTGCGCAACTTGTCAAAAAAGCCTCGCAGAGTTTGCCGCCCGCAGACTGCAAGCCTTTTGGCAGAAAAAACGAAGTTTTTTCGCCAGTTTTCTCACAGGCATAGCCCGTGCGGCAAGGTCGGACAGCGGTGGCCGGCCAAATGATCGTTACAGGCCATGGCTGTATATTTTTAATATATGTAATTTTACCACGGTTTACAGGGGGTGTCAACCTTTTCCCCCTAAAACGCCTAAAACAGACAGGCGGGCGGTATTGCAATGGCAAAAAAAGTGTGTTATACTATAAAATCCAGAGAAAACCAGCCGGAGAAAGGAGGCGCTCCATGGAGAAGAAAGGCGTCAAGATCGCCGCCCAGAACCGCAAGGCGTTCCACGACTACTTCGTGGAGGAGCGCTACGAGGCCGGCGTGGAGCTGTTCGGCACGGAGGTCAAGAGCATCCGAGCCGGCACGCTGAACCTGAAGGATTCCTACTGCCAGACCAAGGAGGGGGAAATTTTCGCCTACGGCGTGCATATCTCCCCCTATGACAAGGGCAACATTTTCAACAAGGATCCTGACCGCCCCAAGCGTCTGCTGATGCACAAGCGGGAGATCCGCAAGCTGCACGACCTGCAAAAGCAGCAAGGCTACGCCCTGATCCCCCTGTCCGTGTATTTTAAGGACAGCCGCGTGAAGGTGGAGCTTGGCCTCTGCAAGGGCAAGAAGACCTACGACAAGCGAGAGGCCGTGGCCAAGCGGGACGCCAAGCGGGAAATGGAGCGAGCCATGCGGGAAAAGAACAGATAAAAGGAGACAGACTATGGAAAACAATCCCATTGTGACCATTACCATGGAAGACGGCGGCAAGATCGTGGCGGAGCTGTACCCCGATGTGGCGCCCCAGAGCGTATACAATTTCATTTCCCTTATCAAAAAAGGGTTTTATAACGGCCTCATCTTCCACCGCTGCATTTACGGCTTCATGATCCAGGGCGGCTGCCCCGACGGCACCGGTATGGGCGGCCCCGGGTACTGCATCAAGGGCGAGTTCAAGTCCAACGGCTTTAATAACGACCTGCGCCACTCAAGAGGCGTTTTGAGTATGGCGCGGGCGCAGGCGCCGGACTCCGCCGGCAGCCAGTTCTTCATCATGCACAAGGACAGCCCCCATCTGGACGGGGACTACGCCGCCTTCGGCATGGTCATTGAGGGCATGGACGTGGTGGACGCCATCGCTTCGGCGCCCCGCAACATGATCACCAACAAGCCCAAGAAGCCCCAGGTGATGGCCTCCGTTACCGTGGACACCAAGGGCGTGGAGTATCCGGAGCCGGAGAAGCTGCCGGATCCCTACGGGCGGTAAAAAATCTGTATTCTGCCCGCGTGCCGGATGCGTTTTCCGGCACGCGGGGGAAGATATAGCTTTCATATCTGCGGCAGCAGCCTGCAACCCCTCTGCCGGAAAATCCCATAGGGATTTTCGGCAATGCGACATGGGGGCGTACCGGTTTCGACGGGGGTGTGGAGGCAGGATAAGCGGGCGGTGGCGCCTGGCCACCATAAAACGGGCAATTAAAAATGAACTGACAACACGAATACTGTTGCCGTCGCAGCTTAAGCTGTGACCGTCTGAACCGGAGAGGCCACAGGCCGGGGAAGGCGTCGTTTATGTGGCGTCCGTGCGGCGGGTAAGAGTTGCCCCGCCCACGCATCATGACTCTACTGAATCGCGCAGTCTGTTATGTGCCTGCGCGAGGAGGGAATGCTGAAACGTAACTGCGCCCGGAGAAAGTCCTGTTAAAGCGCTTTCGGACAGGGGTTCGACTCCCCTCGCCTCCACCAAAAGCCCACCGTAATTCTATCAGAATTACGGTGGACTTTTTCTATGCCCGAAAACCGCTTGAAATAAGGCTTTTCAGCAGCAGACGTTTCCTAAGAATAATTAAACACAAGAAATTGCCTCTTGCAATCCTAACGATATAAGGATACAATAATCCTAACGGCATTAGGAAGAGGGCTTACGCATTGTTTCATAAAGGTTTGAGTAAAAAGGCCGTGGTCGAGGCCTCAAAGGAACTGATCGAAGAAAACGGAATAGCTGCGTTTTCCATGCGGGCGCTGGCGGAGAAGCTGGGCGTGAAAACGGCGTCGCTCTATGCGCACGTTGCGAGCATGGACGCTCTGTTCACGGAGGTTGGTTTATCCGCGCTGCATGACCAGAAGGCGGCGCAGCTTGCCGCCATCGAGGGGAAAGACGGCGATGCGGCGGTTTTGGCACTGGCGGAGAGCTATCGTGCGTTTGCCAAAGCCCATGCCGCGCTCTATCAGCTCATCATGCAGATGCCTATGGGCAAGGACGAAACGCTGCGGAGCGCCGCAGCCATGACGGCCGAACCGTCCATGCAGGTCTTGCAGGGCTATTCCATCGGTGAGGAGCGGCGGATGCACTGGCAGCGGGTCCTGCGCGGCGTGATGCACGGATTTGTCTCGCAGGAGGCGTCCGGCTATTTCGCCCATTACCCCGTGGATCTGGAAGAAAGCTACCGCCTTGCCGTTCAGTGCGTCATCGACGGTCTGCACAAGGAGGCGGCGCGGAATGAACGCTGAACGGACGGCGCTTTTCTCTGACGCGCCGGTACGAAAAGCCGTGCTGACGCTGGCGATCCCCACGGTCATCAGCCAGCTCATCACCGTGGTCTACAACATGGCGGACACATTCTTCATCGGGAAGCTGAACGACCCGCTGCAAGTGGCGGCGGCGACCATTGCCATGCTGTGCTTCATGCTGCTGACCGGCTTTGCCAATCTCTTTGGCTTGGGCGGCTCCAGCCTGATTTCCCGCTGCCTCGGTATGGGCAATCAGGAAAAGGCGCGGCATTGCGCGTCGTTCTGCATCTGGACAGGCGCGGTGGCCGCACTCCTCTATGGAATTGCCGTTGTCCTGCTGGAGCCGGTGTTGTTTCCGGTTCTGGGTGCAAGTGCGGACACCTAGGAATATTGCCGCCAGTACGTTTTCTGGACGATTGGCATCGGCGCCGTGCCGACCGTGATGAACGCGGAGCTGGCACACCTGATCCGCGCCGAGGGCTATTCCAAACCGGCAGGGTTCGGCGGCATCCTGAACATCATCCTCGACCCGATCTTTATTTTTGCATTTCGGCTGAACATCGAGGGCGCGGCCATCGCAACCATGCTTTCCAACTTGATTGCAATGGGTTATTTCCTCGGTTTTCTCTATCACATCCGCAAAAATACGGTCATCACGCCGAATCCCAAAGCATTCTCGACCAAGCAGCGCATTCCCAGCGAAGTTCTGAGCGTCGGGCTGACCGGTTTTGTAATGACCATGATGTCCACCATCTCCAATGCGGCGCTCAATCACATGGTCGCGGGTTATTCCGATACCGCCATCGCAGGCATGGGCATTGCCAAGAAGATCGACCTGCTGGCTTACGCCATCGCGCAGGGCATGACGCAGGGAACGCTGCCGCTGATCGGCTATAACTTTACCTCCGGCGATCATAAACGGATGAAAGCCGCCATCAAGGCGGCGTTTGCACACAGCTTCCTCGTTGCCTGTGCCGGCGCCGTTCTTCTCTGGACATTGGCAGCGCCCATCTCCCGCTGCTTCATTGCGGACGCAGAAACAGTCCGCTACGGGCAACGCTTTTTGAAGATCATTTGCCTGGCCTGTCCGACTACGGCGATCAACTTTATGGTCATTACGGTTTTTCAGGCGATCGGCAAGAAGGTGCAGCCGCTTTGCCTGTCGCTGCTGCGCAAGGGCAGTCTGGATGTGGTGTTCATGCTGCTCTTGAACGGCGCTGTCGGCGTTTCCGGTATCGCGTGGGCAACGCCCTTTGCCGATTGGATCGCGTTTGTGATCTCCGTGGCGCTGATCGTGCCGCAGCTGCGGCAATTAAAGAATGAATAGGATGCAAAACAATGCACCCCCTCTAAACCGTAGCTGCACCCCCTTTAAGGGTTCCTGTCAAAATTGTGATTTTTCCCCAAAAATGGCAAGCATCAGAAGATGCTTGCCATTTTTATTTCTTCCCTCTTAAATCGTCACTTTTCACTCCGGCTATGCCAATTTCATCCTGCTGCCGCTTTTACCACGTCAGCGAAAACTCCACCAGCTCCGGCGTTTCCGGCTTGCCGATGAGCGGCTCGTTTTTGTCCAGCGCGGAAAGCTGCGCCAGCTCCTCGGCGGTCAGCGCAAAATCAAACAGGCCGAGATTTTCTTTGATATGCTCCGGCTTGGTGCTCCTCGGAATGACGGCAATGCCTTTCTGCGTCAGAAAGCGCAGCAGGATCTGCGCGGGGGTCTTGCCGTATCTCTCGGCCAGCGCCAGCACGGCCGGCTCTCTGAACATCTCGCCGCGGCTGCCCTGTCCCAGCGGCGCATAAGCCATGTGCGCCACCTGCTTTTTGTCCATCCAGCGTCTTTCGGCACTGCGCTGGCAGTAGAGATTGGTTTCGATCTGGTTCACTGCCGGAACGACCTTATTATAGGCAATCAGATCAAGGAGCTGATCCGGCTCGAAGTTGGAAACGCCGATGGCGCGGATCCTGCCCTCCGCATACAGGTTCTCCAGAACCCGCCACGCCGCGTAGTAGTTGGCAAACGGCCAGTGCAGAAGCAGCAGATCGATATAGTCCGTCTGCAGAGCGGCCAGGGACTGCCTGACTGCCTGAGCGGCGTTTTCGTAGGACTTGAAGTTCACCTTTGTGACGAGAAACAGCTCCTCGCGGGCAACTCCGCTTTGCTTTATCCCCTTGCCGACTTCCTTTTCGTTGCCGTAGGCCTCCGCCGTGTCGATCATCCGGCAGCCGTTTTCAATGGCAGCCGAAACCGCCTCGGGGCAGGTTCCTCCGCCCAGCATAAACGTGCCGAACCCGATAAGCGGCATCCGGATGCCGTTATTCAAAGTCAGGTATTCCATGATCCCATCCTTCGTTTTCATATTGCACAGATGTCTGTTCCGTGCTATCATGATTGTAGCAAGTTCGGGTAACACGAAGTCAAGAGGCATTTCAGTTTTTTTCGGAGGATGCAATGTACTATACGATGAAGCAGATGGCAGAACTGTTTGGGGTAACGGAGCATACGCTGCGCTATTATACCGACGAGGGGCTGCTGCCCTGCCGGCGGGATGGCGGCAACCGGCGTGTTTTCAATGAGGAATCTGTCAACTGGATGCAGGGCATCCTGTGCCTGAAAGGCTGCGGCGCGTCCATCGAAGACATTCGGGCATATTGCCGCCTTTGCCTGCTGGAGGGATCGGAGGAGAACCTGCGGGCAAGGTATGCCATCATTCTTAAGCAGCGGGAAGAAGCCTATAAACGGCTGGAGGAGGCAAAAGCCACGGCGAAATATATGGACGGCAAGGCGGCGCACTACGAAGCAATTCTGGCAGGTCTTGCTCCGGACGACACCAACCCCAAAAACTGGACGGCAGAAAACCGCCCGTCACACGATTGAGCAGGAAAGCAGAGAAGTTTTCACATTGCGCGCGGCCGGCTCGGCTGGCGCGGGAAAATATTACAAAGGAGGCTTATCTCATGGATCGGGAAAAAATGAAAAAAGATCTGGGCGGCGCCGTGCTTGGAGAGGATAGGCATAGGGAAAAGATCGTGCAGACAACGGGCAGAAACGCTCTGGGAGAGTTTGCTCCGGAATTTGCGCACTTCAATGACGACGTGCTTTTCGGAGAGAACTGGAACAACGAAGACATTGCCCTGAAGACTCGAAGCATCATCACCGTGGTGGCTTTGATGGCGCAGGGCATCACGGACTCCTCCTTGAAGTTCCACCTGCAAAACGCAAAAGAGCACGGCGTGACCCGAAAGGAGATCGCCGCCATCATCACCCATGTGGCGTTTTACGCAGGCTGGCCCAAGGGCTGGGCGGTGTTCAACCTGGCCAAAGAGGTGTGGCCGCCGGAGGCGGAGGAAAAGTGAAAAGCAAGGCGCAGCTTTGCAAAAGAAAAGCGGCAGACCCCGATGGATCTGCCGTTTTTTGGCGCAGCGGGAGGGATTCGAACCCTCGTGGGATTGCTCCCAAACTGATTTCGAGTGTTGTAAGACTTTGGCAGATTCACGTCTGGAGCAGGATTTTTCAGGCCGCTTTGTGAAATGCCGGAAACCCAGGCACCGCAAGGGATTGCGGACATTTCGACCCGTTTCGGCCAGAGCTGATTTGAACCGCCCCAGAGTTCAAATAAAACCGTGATCTTGCGTAAAAAGCCGCCGTTCTTGCGCGTTTGCAAGAAGTCAGGCAAGAAAACAGAGACCCCGACAGCACCGATGAAGCACCCTTTCGGACCGAAATACGGAAAGGAGCTTCGTCATGACATACGATGCAAAGGAACTCGAACAATACCCGGAGATCATGAACAAGGAACAGCTGCGCAAGGCCTGCCATATCAGCAAGCGGACGGCGCACTATCTGCTGAAGTTCAATCTGATCCCCCACGTCTGCACCGGGAAGAAAACTCGCTGCTACGCCATCAAGAAACGCGACGTCATCGACTTTATGATCAACCGGGAGGTCAACCCCAGCCGGTACATCGTACCCACCAGCTGGTACAAATACGGGAATGAGGACGTAAAGCCCTACAAGATCTGCATTCAGCCGCCCCTCCCCAACGATCCGCAGAAGACGCGGCGCTACTATGAAAGCAAGCTCGCCGACTATCCGGACGTGATCGACGTGACCGCTATCGTGGATTTCACCGGCTATAACCGCCACACGGTCTGTGAGTGGATCCGGTTCGGAAAGCTCCGCGCCCTGGCGCTGCAGCACAAGTATATGATCCCGAAGTGCTGTCTGATCGACTGGCTCTCCACGGATGAGCATAACGCAACCACCCGCAAATCCCGCCGCCA
>ENA-OUQC01000678-OUQC01000678.1-human-gut-metagenome-genome-assembly--contig:-NODE-678-length-22391-cov-11.554173_pt1 | contig 22391 bp, 24 predicted proteins | sample MGYA00237942_ERZ548815 | MGnify/ENA primary metagenome ERZ548815 (study PRJEB26490, sample SAMN05194722) | human gut metagenome | biome: terrestrial biome; feature: human-associated habitat; material... | reverse complement strand
AGTGCCCTGCAGGCAGTGTCCTGCAAGCAGGGCGGCAGATCAGCAGCTGCAATGCGGCTTCGTCTCCTCCACCTCGCCGTAAAGCGCCCAGGTGTTGCTGCTGGTGATCTTCGCCTGGACGAACCGGCCCATAAGGCTCTCGTCGCCCTTCAGGCGCACCAGGCGGTTGCCCTCGGTGCGGGAGGAGAGGGGGTAATTCTCATCGCCGCTCCTGCCGTCCACCAGGACCCGGACGGTTTTGCCGATGTAGCCCGCGTGGATCTCGGCGCTCTTCGCGTTCTGGACGGCCAGAAGCCGGTCAAACCAGACCTGCTTTTCCTCCTTGGTGGCGGGGTCCGGCATGGCGGCGGCCTTTGTGCCGGGGCGGGGGGAGTAGATGAAGGTGAAGAGGGCGTCGAAGCCCACCTCGTCCACGAGAGACACGGTGTCCATGGCCTCCGCCTCCGTCTCGCCGGGGAAGCCGATGATGACATCGCTGGTCAGCACCAGATCGTGGGGGATCACCGCCCGGTCGCCGGGATGGCAGTCCAGTCCCGTCACATCCACCATGGTATGGGTCAGGCCCGGCGGCGCGATCACCGGGGCCTCCACCCCGTGGAAGAGGACGTATTTCCGCCGCTGCTTCCAGAAAGCTCGCAGGCCACGGTCACGGTAGGTGAACGCGCCGTCGGAGGTGCCTGCCGCCAGAACGGCCACCTCGGTATCCCGCCGCAGCAGCGTATCGCCGTAGCCCACGCGGTCGCCTTTTTTCAGGCGGCGCACGGTGCAGACCTCCGCCTCCAGCACGGCGGCAGGCGTGCCGCCGCAGCAGCCAGTCAGGCCAGAGCCGATGCGCACCGCATCCAGCCGGTATTGGGGTACGTCCGCCGTGCGGGTGGCGGCGATGTGCCGCAGCCCCACGGGATAGCCGTCCAGCTCCAGCAGCACCCGGCTGAACCGGGCAAACTGCTCCGGCGCGGCGGCAGCGCCCCGGAAGTGGGAGAAGATGCCCTGCACCCGCAGGTTGTCCAGCGCGAATACCCGCTTCATCTCCTCCGTCTGCTCCGGCAGAAAGCCGAAGCGGCCAAAGCCGGAATCCACCGCCAGATGCACCCGCGCATCCATGTGCAGCGCGTCGATGGCCTGGGCCTGAGCCAGACTCTCCACCGACAGAATGACCCGCCGCTGCAGCAGCGCCCGCAGCAGCGGCAGCTCGTGAACACAGCACAGAAGCAGCAGGTCTGTCTCCGGTTGGGTCAGTGCCAGCGCTTCCTCCGGCGTGGCGCAGGCAAACAGGGTAACACCCTGCTCCGCCAGCAGGTCACGCAGCTGCTGCGCGCCAAGGCCGTAGCCGTTGCCCTTGAGAACGGGGATCACCTGTCCGGCTTCGGCATAGCGCCGGTAATTTTGCAGGAGAGCCCCGGTATTGACGATCAATTCTGCCATGATAAGCTCCTTGTGGGGTAAAGTGGATCACGTACATATGGTAAACGCGTCAGGCGGCGAAAATGTTTCGCCGCGCCGCTGTTTTTCCAGTATGTCTCGCCTGCGGGGAAATATGCCTCTACTCTTCTACTTGCCGTTTTTCAGCGTTGGATGCTACCGCGATGAACAAAAAAACAGGAGGGACACGCTTGCGGCGTGTCCCTCCTGTTTTGTGGAAGAGAAAACACGTGTCGAATTCAGATTCAGGCAGCGGCGTGGCTGACAGTGAAAGCGGCATTGCTGCGGACTTCACGGTCACGCTCCATCAGGTTGGCCTTGGCCGTGCTCCAGGTGAACACAGCGCCCAGCAGCAGCGGCAAGTATCCGCCAGCCTCACGGATAGGAGCGTCGGCGGCGGTCATCAAAAAGGCGGTCGCCACCACCAGCACGAGGGAGACGATGGAGATCATGATGTAGGTAGAGATGTTTTTCATGGTAGTTTCCTCCTTAACACGCATTTTGTGGTGTGTTTTATTTTGTGACTGTATAGTAGAATAATTAACAAGAAAAGTAAAGCTATAGGATGTTATATGGGATGTTAGTAGGAGTAATAGCGCATTTTTTGTAAAAAGCCAGAAAAAATCCGGGAAAATCGACCGCTGAAAGCGGTTGGTTTTCCCGGATCTTGAGTTAAAATATTACTTTTCTCCAAATGACGCCTTACCGGTTCTTTATCAAGTCCCGCACCACCAGCATGATATGATCGATCTGCTCCGGCGTCAGGCGCTCGATCTCGCGCAGCAGCTCTTTTGACTTTTGCGGCGCGGTGGCGTCCGTGTTGAAGAACTCCTGCGGGGTAATGTTCAGGTAGTCGCAGATATAGAAGAAGCCAGTCATGGACGGCAGCGTCCGCTTGTTTTCGATCTTGTTGATATAGCTTTCGCTCTGTCCAAGGGAAAGGCTCATGTCCCGCGCGGAAACGCCTTTTTGTATACGCAGCTCAGAAATCCGCTGATAGAACCACTCCAAGTAATCCATATAATCACCTCGCTGCGTATAGTATAATTCCCAACGGATAGCTTTCTGAGGTTTATTAGGATATATTCTTGTTGACATATGGATTATAAAGATATATACTTTTCATAGTAAAGATTAAAATACCACAGATGCCGCAGCGAAATATACTTGCCTGCGGTATAGGTTATGGGAGGTTTCAATGAAGAAAATCAAAACCTTAGGAATTGCCCTTGTCCTTTTGGTCATCACCTTATTACTATTACTTGCGGGATGCGGAACAAAAACCGCGTCAAATAAGCGAATACAGGAAGATTTACATAACAGCAGCGCATTTTCCGGATTTGCAAATTGTCTTGGCCTGGAAATCACCTCTCTTGATATCCAAAAGCGTCAAACAACAAAGGAAAGCAAAGTAGACACCATATGGGTCGAAGCAACTGTCGAAAGCGACACGGTGCGGGGCGTCATGTACTATGTGCTGACGTACAATCTTTATAATGACGGTTGGCTTTTGGACACAATTACGGATGACAATACTGAGAACTGGTATTTTGAGCCGCTGTGCGGCGCATCTGACACGTACATAAACAGTTTTCTTCCCGAAGACGCGGTAATCGTGGCAAATGAGGTGGATCTGGAATATGCAACAAACACCGTAACCTACACATACACCGAACAGCACCGTTACTGTGACATCATATATAACAAACAGCTTATTTTTGACTTTAATTCGGGATACTCTCCATCTGGCGCGGATATCTCCGGGCGCTGGGAACTGCGCAACACCATTGACGCAGGCAGCTATGAAGTATGGAACATTGTGGGAACATGGACGGTGGAAGATTCATCGGACGGTTTTGGATGGATGAGTTACACAAACTATACGATAGAAATAGAAGATTTTACACCGGGGAATGCTGCCTATAACGACGACACAAGTGACGATGAATTCTATGCTCAGGGACACTATTATTCTAGCTACTATACGGAAAATAACGACTCCAACGTCGTATATGATAGACGTACTTCAGAAAATAAGAACGGTTTGTTTTCTGTAAAAGTTGCCCATGATGGAGATGGGAATGTCGACCACGATGAAAACGGAAATGTGTATTATTGGATAGATGCGATATACGACATATGGCGGGAAGAAACTAACGGAACAGAAACCGTCTCTCGCAACATTATGCGAATTTCCCCTGATGCTGTAGAGGTACGTTTAGGCTATAGTAACGCATTCCGTGAATTGGAAAAAGAAAATTGACCCAGTAGCAATAGAAATATGCGATCAAGGCATCTGGCGTAACCAGATGCCTTGATCGCATACTAAAAAGAAACACGTATCAAAAAAAACCTCACTTCCGAAAAAGTGAGGTTTTGGTGCGCGGTACAGGACTCGAATTGACCCGACACCGTATCTGTCTATGTTGTCCGATATCGAAAAGTACCGCGAATAAAACCTCGGTCGAGGTGGTTTATGTTAGGTAGCGTTAAAACAGATTACCCAAGTTTATTGCCACAAGGCTAAAAATAAGGCTAAATTTTATGGCCGCGCGGAATGTACCAATCTGAGACATACTTGTTTCCCGCAATCAGACAACAAGTCAATAGAACGCCTGCGTTCTCCCAACGCGCCCGCGCTTGCCAAAACAGTGGAATTCGCTTATAATAGGCAATGATCTTCGACGAAAAGGGGGCGTGGGCCATGTACAACCCGCAGCTGGAGACCTTTCTCCGCGTGGCGGACGCGGGCAGCTTCAATAAGGCGGCGGAGGAGCGCTTCATCACGCCCACGGCGGTCATCAAGCAGATCAATTCGCTGGAGGAATCCCTCGGCGTCAGGCTTTTTGACCGCAGCCACCGGGGGCTGACATTGACAAAAGCCGGGCGCTCCCTATATCAGGACGCCAGATATATTATCCAATACTGCCGCGACTCCGTGACCCGTGCGAAGAACGCCATGCAGGAGGATGAAAACATCATCCGCATCGGCTCCTCACCTATGACACCCGCGCAGTTTCTGATGGCGCTGTGGGCCAAGATCAATGAGCGCTGCCCGGACATCAAATTTCAGATCGTTCCCTTTGAGAACACACCGGAAAACGCACGGGAAATTCTTGGCAATCTGGGCAAGAACATTGATGTGGTGGGCGGCATCTTTGACGAGACCATGCTGGAGTTGCGGGGCTGCGCGGGATTAGAACTGGTCAGAGGGAGATTCTGCTGCGCCGTTTCTGTCCACCACCGGCTGGCGGAAAAGGACAAACTGCCAGTTTCCGACCTCTATGGGGAAAACCTGCTGCTGATGCATCGTGGCTGGAGCCACTACGTCGATCAGCTTCGGGACGATCTGTGGCAGCACCACCCGCAAATTCACATTGTGGATTTCGAGTTTTACAGTATGGACGTGTTCAACCGCTGTGAGAATACCAACGACGTGCTGCTGGCGATCCCCGGTTGGGCCAATGTCCACCCGCTTCTGAAAGTCATTCCCGTCGAATGGGAACACAGCATCCCCTACGGGATCCTCCATTCCCCGGAACCGACACCCACGGTACAGCGATTTCTGGATGCGGCAAAAGCCGTCAGCAAGGAGCTGTACGGATAGTTGCAACCAAAAGGTATATACTGATGAACAAAGCGAGACTTCCGCGGAAGTCTCGCTTTTGCTATAGTAAGGACAGAAAGAACGAAGGGAGTGTCTGTTATGAACAACTTTATTTTTGAGAACAAGACCACGGTGTATTTCGGCAAGGGCGGCGTGAAGGAGTATCTGGGCTGTCTGCTGAAGCACTACGGCGAGACCGTCATGCTGGCTTATGGCGGCGGTTCCATCAAGCGCAACGGTGTGTACGACGAGATCATGGGCATCCTGAACGCCGCGGGCAAGCGGGTGGTGGAGTTCTCTGGCATCATGTCCAACCCCACCTATGCCAAGGTGCAGGAGGGCGCGAAGCTGGCGCGTGAAAACCACGTTGACCTGATCCTTGCCGTGGGCGGCGGCAGCGTGTCCGATTGCTGCAAGGTCATCTCCGCGCAGGCCAATCTCGACGAGGACATCTGGGAGATGCAGTACACGAAACACACGCTGCCCACCAAGTTTATTCCCCTCGGCACCATCGTCACCGTGTTCGGCACGGGCTCGGAAATGAACAACGGCGCGGTCATTACCCATGAGGAAAAGAAGATCAAGGGCGCTCTTTGGGGCGCGCAGGCGGAATTCGCCTTCCTGGACCCCAGCTACACCATGTCCGTTCCCATGAAACAGGTCATCTCGGGCGCGTTCGACACGCTGAGCCACGCGATGGAGACTTACTTCGGCAAGCCGGATGAAAACAACCTCTCTGACGACATCAACGAGGCCGTTATGTGGAGCGTCATCCGCAACATCCGCGTGCTGCTGACCGATCCGGAAAATTACGATGCCAGAAGTGAACTGGCGTAGGCCTCCGCCATGGCGGAAAACGGCGTACTGAAAATCGGCAAAGTCACGGATTTTCAGGCGCACCAGATTGAGCACCAGCTGGGCGCTTACACCAACTGCAACCACGGCGCAGGTCTGGCGGTCGTTCACCCCGTCCTGTACCGCCACATCTACAAGTCCGGCGCGGCGAGGTTTGCCCGCTGGGCGCAGAATGTCTGGGGCATCGTACCCAAGGGCAGCGACGAGGAGACTGCGGCTGCCGGTATCGACGCGCTGGCGGCGTTCATCAAGGAGAGCGGTCTGCCCACTACCTTTGCGGAGTTGGGCATCCCCGCCGATACCGACTTCCGCGCCATTGCGGATTCCACCAATATCACCGCAGGCTGCCGCAAGAAACTGAGTCATGACGAAATTTATGAAATTCTGAAGGAGTGCAAATAACATGAGCGTTTTATTCATCAACGGAAGTCCCAACAGGAACGGCAATACCGCCGCGCTGGCGGCGAAGCTGCTGAAAGGCCACGAGTATAAGACCCTGAACCTGACCGACTACACCATCGGCGCTTACGGTCAGAACCTCCCCGGCGACGGGCTGGATGCCGTTATCGACGCCATGAAGCAGGCGGACACCGTTGTCATCGGTTCTCCCGTCTACTGGCACAATATCTGCGGCAGCGTCCGCAATGTGCTGGATCGCTTCTATGGCAAGGTGGAGAGCGGCAAACTGTCCGGCCGCAAGCTGTATTTCGTGTTTCAGGGCGCTGCCCCGGAACAGTGGATGCTGGAGGCGGGTGAGTACACCATGAAGCGCTTTGCCGCCCTCTACGGCATGACCTACGGCGGCATGGCAACCAACAAGGCCGATGCCGCCAAGCTGAATAAGAGCCTGTGAGATAGAAAATACCGAAAAACAACAGAAAGGATGACACGACCATGAAAAAACTGACAGCTTTACTTTTGAGCCTTGCGATGGTTTTCGGCCTCGCTGCCTGCGGCAATACGGCCAGCACCCCGGCGGACACGTCTAAGGATGACACTCAGACGCCCGCGGTTTCCCCCGTTGAAAAGCCCGACGACGCCAATGCTCCTGATGACGCAGAGACCCCCGATGACGCGAATACCCCGGCGGATACCACACCGGAGCAGCCCCAGACCGGCAAGACACTGGTGGTCTACTATTCCGCCAGCGGCAACACCGCACGGGTGGCCAAGGACATCGCTGCCGCCGCGGGCGCCGACCTCTTTGAGATCGTCCCCACGCAGGTATATACCAGCGACGACCTGAACTGGACGAATGCCAACAGCCGCGTCAGCCGTGAACACGACGATGAATCCCTGCGGAACGTACCCCTGACCTCCACCACTGTAGCGGACTGGAGCAGCTACGACACCGTGTTCATTGGCTACCCCATCTGGTGGGGCATCGCCGCATGGCCTGTCAACAACTTCGTGACCGGCAACGACTTCACCGGCAAGACCGTGATCCCCTTTGCCACCTCGTCCTCCTCCGGCATGGGCCAGAGCGGCATCCTGCTGGCCAATATGGCGGGCACCGGCGACTGGCAGGAGGGCCACCGCTTTTCCTCCGGCGCTTCCACCTCTGACGTGGAGAGCTGGGTCAACGGTCTGGGTCTGTAACAGAAAGGAGCATCTATCATGGAATACGCAACTCTCAATAACGGCGTGAAAATGCCTATGGCCGGTATTGGCACCTTTCTTCTGACCCCGGACGAAGCGGAGGCCTCCTGCATCAGCGCCTTGCAGAACGGCTATCACCTGATCGACACCGCCAACGCCTATGTAAACGAAAAGGCCGTTGGCCGCACTATGAAGAAGTCCGGCTTGCAGCGGGAGGAGATCTTCCTGGAAACCAAGCTGTGGCCCAGCTTCTATGAGCAGCCGGATGCGGTGAACAAAACCCTTGCCCGTTTGGATACGCCCTACATCGACCTGCTGCTGATCCACCAACCCGCAGGCAACTATGTGGCGGGCTACCGCCAGATGGAAAAGGCGTACAAGGAGGGCAATGTGCGCGCCATCGGCCTGTCCAATTTCAAGAAGGAGCAGATCGAGGAGATGCTCTCTATCTGCGAAGTAAAGCCCACGGTTTTGCAGACCGAGCTGCACCCCTACCATCAGGAACCGGAGCTGAAATCGTTTCTGAAAGAGAATGTCATTGTACCGCAAGCATGGTATCCGCTGGGGCATGGCGATAAGACCCTGCTTCAGGAGCCGCTGTTTACCCAGCTCGGCAAGAAGTACGGCAAGTCCGCGCCCTAGATCATCCTCCGCTGGCACGTCCAGAGTGGCAACATCGTCATCCCCGGTTCCAAGAACCCGGAGCATATCAAGTCCAACTTTGACCTGTTTGACTTCGCTCTGACAGATGAGGAAATGGCGCAGATCGCCGCCCTCAACAAAAATGTACGCTACTACACCAGCACCCCGGAAATGCTCAAAAAGTACGCGGAAATGGTTCCGCCGGTGGACGAGCAGAAATGAGACGGTTCCTTGCGTTCTGGCTGGCGGCGTCGCTGCTGGTTCTCGCGGGGTGCGGAACCAGAAAAGCGGAACCGGCCCAGCCGGAGCCGCCTGCCGTTACGGCACCGGACATAGATACGCCGACCACATCACCGGACGAGCCTGCTGAGAACACGCCGTCCACCAATACAGCGGCTTCTGTGCAGGCCGGCCTGTTTGCGGAGCAGATCCTCTCCGGTACGGACGGTGACATCCATTACAGCTACTACCTGCCCGACAGCTACGACGGCAGCCGCAGATTCCCCATGATGGTGGTCATGCCGGGCTACGACATGATGTGGTTCGGTGAGTCCTCCTCCGGCAGCAATCTGAACTGGAGCGGCTTTACCGCATGGACAAAGCTGGATACGGAGATGATCGTGGTCTCCGCTCAACTGACGGACTGGGGCGAAAAATTCGCCCGGCAAGCCATTGAGCTGACGGAATACTTTATCAGCCATTTTGCTGTGGATACCAGCCGTGTCTATGCCGCCGGATACTCCGCGGGCGGCGAAACCATGTCCCGTGCGGTGTCCATGCGGCCTGATCTGTACGCCGCCTATCTCCACGGCGCTTCTCAGTGGGATGGCAGCTATGCGCCCATTGCGGATAACGGCGTGGCGGTCTATATCTACATGGCCGAAGGCGACGAGTATTACGGCAGCGCCAAGGCCCGCTCCGCCTACGATAATCTCCACGAAGCCTATGAAAATGCCGGTTGGAGCGGCGCAGACATTGACCGTGTGCTGCGGATCGAAACGCCCGATAATGCCTTCTTCAATGCCAAAGGTATCTACAACTACCACGGCGGCGCCAATGTGGTCTTTAACGATCCGGATAACCTGAACTGGGTGATCTCCCACAGCAAAGGATGACAGTATGAAACCAGTCACGAAAGTGAAAATCAGCATAGACGTGGCCATGACGCTGGTGCTGCTGCTCCTGATGGCCTATGGCCTTGTGGGCGAAGCGGCCCACGAGTGGCTGGGGATGGGGATGTTTGCCCTTTTCCTCCTGCATCATCTCCTGAACCGGCGGTGGATCAGAGCGGTGCCGCAGGGACGCTATACGCCCCTGCGCATCGTCCAGACGGTGCTGGCGCTGCTGATCCTTCTGACCATGCTGGGCTCCATGGTCAGCGGTGTGATCGTCTCGCGGTATGTGTTTCCCTTTCAGGCAGGCTTCGGCCTTACGTCATGGGCGGAAAAGCTGCATATGCTGTGCGCCTATTGGGGCTTTGTGCTGATGAGCCTGCATTTGGGACTGCATTGGAACATGGTCCTGACCATGGTGCGGAAGCATTTGATGCCCTTCAGGCCCCGCGCGTGGTGTCTGCGGCTGTTGGCTTATCTCTGGGCGGCCTACGGCGCGGCAGCCTTCGTCCGGCGGGACGTGTGGTGCTATCTGCTGCTGAAAAGCCATTTTGTGTTCTTCGACTACACCGAGCCGCTGGCACGCTTTCTGCTGGACTATCTGGCGGTAATGAGCCTGTTCGTACTGGCGGGCTACTGGCTGGCAAGAGCACTCAGGCCAAAAGGCCAATGAACCACCTTACCTGATTAAATCCGGTTTTCCTCTCCCTTTCCATAAGCCAAGTCCCGGTATGCGGCGCAGGCCGCATACCGGGACTTGGCTTTGTTAACCATTATATTGTGTATTTGTATATTGACAGCTACAACATATAGTGTTATATAAGTATTATCCAGTTATTTGTGCACTACTCTAATAGGGTTTCCGGACACCTTTCGGATCGCACACGTTGTTAAGTTTGTACTTGAGGAGCATTATGCTCCCGTTTGAGATTAGGGCCATTGCGCCCACTTGATTCAACGACTATGCTGCGAGGAATTTTTCTCGCGGCATTTTCCACCTGTACATCTCTCTGCCGCCGTACTACACTGAACGTGTACTTAAGGCATTAAGCATTTAGGTCGGAGCAGAGCAGGCACGGGTGGATGGCTACCAACAGCTTTTCGCTCTGATTAAGAACCCGAAGTATGTCAAAATGAACCCTCCCGGAAAAATGGGGCGGCCATCAGAATTGAACAATACTGCAAACGCAGGAAGGATCGTATGAAGCCGAAATGGCAGGAAGATTCTTCCTGCGTTTTTGCTTACTATTTTTGTCGCGGCACTTGCCAACGCCGCGATACCGCAGGAAAAAAACGAGCGCAGAAATCGCTTCGGCGCAGATCAGGAAAAAGAAGCTTTGTAAAAGCCGTTGGGACGATACGGCAGGAAAATCGTCAAGGGAGAGGCAAGCTCCCGCCCTGTATGCCGCAGTCAGAGTGCGGCGCCGGTCATACGGGGTATCGCGCATCCCCCGATCCGTCACCGGGCGGATCACAGGACACCGGCGGAGCCTTCCGCAGCCGAGTTCAGCGGCCTGGTGTCCGCCACCGCTCTATCGGAGCAGGACATATTTGCCCCATGTGGCAGCGTACTGACCTGGCACAAGTAAAGAGAGACAGACATACGGGCAAGCCGCAAAAAGCAGACAACACCAAGGCTTTCCGCCTGCGGCAGTCTATCCTTTCTACGGAGATGCGCCGGAAACGGCCCTCCTTGCCAACGGGTGAAGTGCGCCCATCTGAACATAACTTTGCATACAAGGAGATTTCTCTATATGACCACAAAAGGTATTTACCACACCCTCGTTACCCAGTTGGACAAGTTGGCCCGGCACAACTGGCAGGGCAGCTTCCGCACGAAGGATCGCTACTACGAAGCGGTTAAGCGCTTCTGCGCCTACCTCGCCGCCCACTACCATCTGCAAAAGCTGGAGAACATCAGCGGCAAGCATCTGGTGAGCTACGTTCTCTATTTGCAGGAGCAGGGCAAGTCGGCCCGCACCATCAAGACCGACCTATCCGCTATCCGCTTCTTCCACGATAAGATGTCCCATCCCCGTTATGCGCTGCCGGGCAATGAGGAACTGGGCATCGCCTTGGAGCGCCGCCGCATCGGGCAGATACGAAGCGTTCGCATCGGTAGGCAGATCCGTATCCCTCGGGAGGCTCTGCTGGAGTTCCTGCGGAAGTAAACCTCTTCGCCACAGAAATAAAACTTGCACAACAGCCGCGCGGGATATATCATGGAGGTGGTACATTCCGCGCGGCGGAAAGGAGCGTATATGCCGCGTACAAAAACAGGAAAAGGTACTGGAGGCGCCGGTTCCATCCAGAAGATCACAACAACAAAGAACGGAAAAACCTACACCTACTGGCAGGGGCGCTACACAGGGGGCTTCGACCCCGGTACAGGCAAGCAGATCCAGCGCAGTATCACCGGAAAGACGCAGAAGGAAGTGGCACAGAAGCTGCGCCAGATCACGGCGTCGCTGGACGATGGCACCTACAAAGCACCCTGCAAGCTGACGGTTGGAGAATGGCTGGACATCTGGACACAGGACTATCTCGGCGGTGTGAAAGCGTCTACGGCGTATCTTTATAAGAAGAATGTGGAGTTATACATTGCGCCGCGTCTTGGGAACATCAAGCTGGAAGCCCTGAATGCCCATACGGTACAGCACTTTTACAGTCAACTTGTCTCTCCGACCGATCCGGCAATCAATCCCCTTTCGGCAAAGACGGTGAAGAACATTCACGGTGTTTTTCACAAGGCCATGCAGCAAGCGGTGCTGATCGGTTATCTGCGCGTCAATCCAACGGATGCCTGTACACTTCCTCGTGTCATCAAAAAAGAGATGCACCCGCTGGAGGAAGATCAAGTCACTGCATTTCTGAAGGAGGTACAGGGGAGCCCCCACGAATACCTTTACAAAATCGCGCTGTTTACGGGGTTACGGGAGGGCGAAATACTTGGATTAGGTTGGGAGCATATTGATCTTGAGAACGGAATCCTGACAGTGAAACGTCAACTCCGCAAAGAGCAGAAAAAGGGCGGGCAATATTATTTCTCCCCGCCGAAGAATAACCGTGCCCGCAACATCTCTCTGGCACCCTCTGTGGTGTTTCTGTTTCGCCTGCAGAAGCTAAAGCAAAACGGCATGAGATTGGAAGCGGGCGATGCCTGGCAGGAGAATGGTCTCGTCTTTTCCAATCAAACCGGAGGATACTTGTCCTATCGCACGGTGTACGACTGCTTCAAGCGGATCGTAAAGAAGATGGGTGCGCCATCCGTCCGTTTTCACGACCTGCGTCACACATACGCAGTTGCTTGTATCAAAAGCGGCGACGACATTAAAACCGTGCAAGAAAATCTCGGCCATGCCACTGCGGCTTTCACGTTGGATGTTTACGGACATGTTACGAAACAGATGAAACAGGATAGCGCACAGCGGATGGAGCAGTTTATCCAGTCTGTTTCTATCGGGTAACTTCATAAGGCTAAAAATAAGGCTAAAACCACTTTTGAGCAAAACAAAAAACCTTGAAACCAGTATGGTTCCAAGGTTTTCCGATGGTGCGCGGTACAGGACTCGAACCTGTGACCCCATGCACGTCAAGCATGTGCTCTAGCCAGCTGAGCTAACCGCGCGGACAACGGTAATATAATAGCGTATCTTGCCGCTTTTGTCAATAGCTATTCCGCAAAAAACGCAAATTTTTCTATCCGTGTCTCAACTGCGTCCGGCATACTTCCGCAGCTGCTGCTCAAATTCCGGGCTGCGGGGACAGCTCACCGTGACCAGCTCCCCTGTCCGGGGGTGGACAAAACGCAGCTCCACCGCCTGAAGGCACTGTCCGGCCAGCCCCGGCACAGGCTTTTTCGCGCCGTACACCGTGTCGCCCAGAATGGGGTGGCCGATATAGGCCATGTGTACCCGGATCTGGTGGGTGCGGCCTGTTTCCAGACGGCAGCGCACGTGGGTCACACCGTTATAGCGGGCAATGACCTCCCAATGAGTCACGGCACGGCGGCCATTGCGGGTGTTGACGGCCATTTTCTTCCGGTCGGTAGGATGCCGCCCGATGGGCGCGTCCACCGTGCCGCTGTCCTGCCGCAGATTACCCATCACCAGACACTCGTATGTCCGGGCCAGCGTATGGTCGCTGAGCTGGGCGCTGAGGACCAGATGGGCGGCGTCGTTCTTGGCGGCAATGATAAGGCCGCTGGTATCCCGGTCAATACGGTGGACGATGCCGGGGCGCTTCTCACCGCCGATGCCGGACAGCGAATCGCCGCAATGGTGCAGCAGGGCGTTGACCAGTGTGCCGTCGGGGTGGCCCGGCGCGGGATGCACCACCAGTCCCACCGGCTTGTTGACCACGATGACGTCCTGATCCTCATACACCACGTCCAGCGGAATATCCTGCGGCTCCACAGCGATCTCCTCCGCCTCGGGGCGGGTTACTTCCACAGTCTCGCCGCCGGTCAGACGGTAGTTCTTCGCCGCGCTCACGCCGTTCACGGCGACGCCGCCGCTCTCCAGCAGCTTGGCCGCCGCGCTGCGGGTCAGGCCCTCCACATGGGCGGCCAGCCACGCGTCGATCCGGGCGCCCCGGTCTTCACTTGTCGCCGTCAGCGTCAGTTGCATCGTCTTTCTTCCTTGCGTCGTATTTTTCGTAGAACCACAGGTAGTACACCGCGCCCAGAATCACGCCCACCACCACGAAGCAGTCGGCCAGATTGAACACGGGGTAGTCGAACAGCAGCAGGTCGAACATATCCACCACGTAGCCGTTGGCGATGCGGTCGATGATATTGCCCACGCCGCCGCCCAAAATCAGCAGCGCCGCCGCGACGCCCAGCGGATGCCGCACGATCCGCCGCAGCAGCAGATAGGCCACCGCCACCAGCAGCACCGCAGTTACCGCCACCAGCAGCACCGTCTTGCCAGAAAAGCTTGACCACGCCGCGCCGTAGTTATGCACACGGGTCAGCTGCAGAAAGCCCGGCAGGAAGCCGGTGCTCTGGCCCAGTGCAAGATGGTTGACCGTCCAGCTTTTCAGCAGCTGGTCGCAGCCGATCAGCACCAGCACCAGCAGCGTATAAAGCGCATATAGCATATCGTATCCCTCGTTATCTTCAAAATGATCCCCTCTATCATAGCGCAAAGCCGCCGGATTTGCAAGGGCGGAAGCGCTGCCCGCCTATCGGGTCAGCAGGCCGCCCACCAGCACCAGATATTCCGGCGCCGCGCCGTCCTTTCCCCACAGCACCGTGCGGTGGAAATAGCGCCGCAGGCAGCCCTCTACATCGCCGCCCAGCGCCTCGATGGAATAGCGGAGGCATTCCGGCTGGCGGCAGGGTCTCCCCTGCTGCTTTTCACAGACCTCGCACTGGTCGCAGGTGCCTGCCAGCAGCATCTGGCTGCCCGACGTGGCCTGCTCCCACCGGTACAGCTTGTCCCGGTACAGGCGCTTTTCCCGCTTCAGGGCCGTCAGCGCCGCGTCCAGCGGCTGGTTCAAGCCGTCGGCATGCAGGATACGGGCGTACAGCCGCAGGCCGGTATACGCGTTCCAGATCTCCATGGGGTCAAAGGCAAAGGGCGGGCACGTCCAGCGGGTCGAATAGTTGTGACACTGGCGGCAGGCCTGCAGGAATTTTTCCACATGGATAAACTCCCGCGCGAATTCCGCCACCGTGGTCTCCGCTGTCAGCTCCTCGATATGATACTGAAATTCCATCGCTTTGCCCTCCCCGCGTTGTTCCGCTGCATCGTCAGCCGCCGGGAAACCGGCGGCATTCCGTATTTTTCAGTGTAGCACAGTGTCCCGCGAAATGCAAGGAACGGACATGGGAAAGCTCCCGGCCTTTAGGCCGGGAGCTTTCCGGGAACTTTCTTTTATGGAATCAGTCGTGCTTACGCTTGCGGCCCATCACCAGAGCGCCGCCGGTCAGGGACAGCAGGCTCATGGCCGCGTACAGGGCGACGCCCGCGTCGCCGGTTCTGCTGGACTGGACGCCCTTCTTGGTGTCGGCAGTCGTATTGGAGCCGGAATCTGTTCCCGTGCTGCCGGAGTTGCCGGTGCTGCCGGAGGACTTCTTCTTGGGGATCACGGTGTCAGCCTGCGTGATCTCCTTCGTGGCCGCGGCGTCGCTGTAATACTTGCCGCAGCCGGAGCAGTACCAATACTCGATGTTGCCTTCCCTCTTGGTGGTGGCCTTCTTGGCGTCCACCTTCTTCAGGTCGCTGTGGTTGTCCTTATCCAGCTGGCCATACGCCTTGTGGCAGTTGTCACAGACAGCCTTGTCCTTGCAGGTGGCCTTGCCGCCGGTGTGGCCGGCGGCGGGGATGACCTTGCCGTCGCTGATCTTGGCGCCGCAGCCCTTGCAGTAGGTATCGCCGGTATAGCCGTTTTCCGTACAGGTGGCATCCTTGGCGTCCCTGATCTCGGTATCGCCGGTATGCTTGCAGTCGGAGGTCTGCCAGCTCAGCACGGGATAGCCGCCGTTGATATTGCCCAAATCCCGCTTGAAGCCGTCACCCAGCGCGGCAGGCATGGTCTTGGCCTTCAACTCGTCGGCGGTCTTGGTGGCAGCGGAAGCGTCGCCGTTGCCGACGGCCTTATCCGCCGTACCGCTCAGATAGTAGATATTGGAAAGCGTGCCCGCGGTGCCTACCACCGCGCCAACGGCGTTGCCGTCGGATTCGGACACGGTGATCTTACCGGTGCTGTAGCCGTTGGTGATGCTGGAGTTCTCCATGACGCCTGCCAGACCGCCTACCAGATTCTTCGCGGTGGAGACAGCGCCGGTGTTGTACACATTCTTGATGGTGGCCTGCTTGGCATAGCCCATGAGGCCGCCCACATACGTGCCGCTGCCGGAGACAGCGCCGGTGTTATAGCAGCCGGTCATCGTGCCTGCGTAAAACTCGTAGCAAAGGCCACCCAGATTCTTCACGCCGGACACATTGCCCTCGCTACCGCAGTTGGTCGCGGTGCTGTTGATCAGCACACCGGCCAGACCGCCCACACCGCAGGCACTGCCGACCTTAGCGTCCACGGTCACGTTAACGCGGGAGATCACGCCGGAGACATCCACATAGCTGCCGCAGGCCACCACACCGGCCACGTTGCCCGAATAGACGGAGAACTCGCTGCCGGCGTTCACGCTGCCCTGAACCGTCAGGTTCTTGATGGCGGCGCGGTTGTCCTTCGTGCCCTCCGCGTAGCCGAACAGACCCAGATATAGCCGCTCGCCGGATTTGGCCGTCTGGTAGTCGATGGTCAGGTTCTTGATGGCATAGCCCGCGCCGTCGAAGCTGCCGGAAAATTTCTTCGCGCTGCTGCCGATCGGCGTCCAGTCGAAGCCTTTCAGGTCGATCTCCGCCGTCAGCACGCCGGAGATGGCGGTGCTGCCGCCGTTGACCTGCTTGGCGAACCAGACCAGCTCGTCCGCCGTGCCGATCTGATACACGCCGTCCTTCTGAGCGGGTGCTACGGGAGCCTTCACGGTGACGGCGCACGTGGCCTTTGCTTCGCCGCAGGCGGCGGTGATGGTAGCCGTACCGGCCTTCACAGCGGTGACGGCGCCGTCCTTGACAGTGGCCACCGCGTTATCGGAGGAAGTCCATACGATGGTCTTGTCGGTAGTATCCTCCGGTTTCACCGTGGCGGTCAGCTTGGCGGCGTCGCCCTCGTACAGCTTCAGCGCCGTCTTATCCAGCGTCACGCCGGTAGCCGGAATGGGAGGCAAAACGGTGACGACACACTCTGCCTTCACACTGCCGCAGGTGGCGGTAATGGTGGCGGTACCCTCCTGCACGCCTGTGACCACGCCGTCCTTGACGGTAGCCACCGCTTCATTGGAGGATGTCCACACCACGGTATCGGTGGCGTTCTCCGGGGTCACGGCGGCGGTCAGCTTGGCCGTCTCGGTGGGGCGCAGGCTCAGCGCCGTTTTATCCAGCGTCACGCCGGTGGCGGGAATAGCCTTTACTGTCCGCTCGATAAACAGATAGTAGGTCGCGCCTGCCATGGCGTCCATAATGGACAGATAGGTGATCTTGCTGTTATCCGCCGGGGTAAATTTCACCAGCGCGGCGATCTGCTTATCTGTCAGCGTCGCGCCGTCCAGCTGAGCGGCGGTCAGGGTGAAGGGGTTAGCACCTTCCTCATTCAGATAGCCATAGCTCGCGTTGCTTACCATCAGGAAGGAAGCGTCCTTGACTTCGATGGTCACGGCATCGCCGCTGTCCACTGTGACCTTGTAAGCGTCACCGAAGTCATCGGGGCTGTCTACCTTGGTGACGGCGCAGGCGGCGGAACCCACCTTCACGCTGAGGGGAACCGCCGTTACCGTGACGGTGCATGTATCCGCTGCCGCGCCGCAGGAAACGGTGATGGTGGCCGTACCGGCCTTCACAGCGGTGACAACGCCGTCCTTCACGGTGGCGACATCCTTGTTGGAGGAAGTCCATACGAACTCGTCGGTGGTATCCGCCGGAGTGGCCGCGGCGATCAGGGTGGCGGACGCGCCCTCAGTCAGGCTCAGCTCCGCCTTGTCCAGCGTCACGCCGGTGGCGGGAATGTCCGCGCCTGCCTTTTCAAACCGCACCGCCACATCGTCATAGGCGAAGTAGGCGGGCTGGGAGAAGCCGTAGCCGTTATCGCTGGAGCCAGTGACGTTGAACGTTACCTTGGCGACCTTGCCCAGGCCGGACAGATCCCACTTTGTCCAGTCCATGACGATGTTATCCGGGCCGTTGCACAGAAAGATAGAGACTTCGCCGGTTTTTTCGCCTGCGGCGTTGTAGCCGATGGCTATCAGCTTTACCCAATCGTCGGGGCCAATATTGGCGGTCAGGTCGTTGCCGTTGACCAGGCAGTTCAGCAGATAGGTGGTGGTATTGACATACATATGGTCAATAACATGCTCGGAGCCGTCGGCAAAGGTCAGAGCGGGCAAGGTATCTGTCTTGTTGTATTCCGACCCATCTATATAGCCATAGTGTACGGCAAAGTTATTGGAGCCGTTGTGGCCGCCGCCGGTGTGGGACAGGCCGGAAACGCCCTTTTTATAGACGGTGAGCTGTGTCTCAAATCCGCCGTAGGTTTCAATGTCACCTGTGCTGTAGTTGGAAATGGCGTGACCGCCGCCCCAATAGCAGTAAGCGTTATAGTTGTAGGGGAATATGTGTTTAAGGCCCGTATTGCCGGTATCCGTCCACTGATATGCCTCATCTGCGGAGTCGACGCCTGCGCCGCTGCTGCCATACAGCAGTGAGCCGCCGTACTGGGGATCGTCGATCAGGGACGACCAGTCATTGCCGCCGGCAAAATTGGTGCCGCCCTTATAGTCCGCGTCCTCAAAGGTCAGCACACGCAGGTCATAGTTATCCGCCGCGAAAGCGCTGACCGGCAGCAGCGATACCGCCATCACCAGTGCCAGCAGCAGCGAGAAGATCCGTTTCTTCATGTTGTGATATTCCTTTCTCTTGTGTGATATTTCTCTATCTGAAAGACCCGCAGGTCTGGGTTTTCGCGCATGCGCGCAAAACAAAACGCACAGCCAAACCCGGCCATGCGCCTTCACACAAAACAAAAGCGCACGGCCAAAGCAGGTCGTGCGTTACAACAAACACTTCTCGCTTCGGCTTCGGGAATGGCGATAGCCCAGGAGCAGCGCATCTCGTATCTGACTTATCCCGGCGCTTTACGCGCGGGCATCACAGTGACCTTCTCGCGGGGCGTCTCACCCCATTCCGCCGCCAGCCTCACACAGAGACCGGCACGCCGTCCTGTTATGAACTTGTCGAAAACCAGTGTAGCACAGACTCGTGCCGATTGCAAGGGAAAAGTGAAGCTATTGGGCCACCGGCGCGTCGGGCCAGTAGATGACGTAGCACTCCTGCATCTCGCCCATGAAAAAGAAAATATTCTCGCCCATTTCGATATGCTGACCAAAGGTCAGATCCGGCACGAACAGGCGGCCGCTGGTGCGCTTGGGGCCCTTGATGGTGAAGCCCTCTGCCGTGGGGTGCTGCCGCAGCTCGTTGGCGGCTTCCTCCAGACCGGGAAAGCGCAGGGTTTTTTCCAGATCCGCCAGCTGCGTCGCGCCGTTGATGTAGATGAGATTGTTCTCATCCCGGAACCAGTTGATATGCATGGTGTCTCCTCCTTGTAATGTGATGGCAGCAGTATAGCACAGCTTTTGGGATTTGTCAGCAAAAAACTTTACCCGGTCACAGGGCGGTGTGACCGGGTAAGGCTTGAGGGGAGGATAGCCCTCTATGGAAAAGATTGGGGAAATAGATCGGGTACAGACAAGGGGGATTATCTGACGCGCAATCGTGGGTAACGGCGGCGCAATGCCGCCAGCTCTGCGCTGTCATCGCCCAGTGAAAGGGCCTGGTCGATGTGGGCCAGCTCCGCGTCGGACATGGGATGGTCGCCCCTGACACCGCAGGCGACACAGTAATAGCGTCCGTCACGGTATGCCACATTGCTGCTGCCGCACAGGGCGCAGCGGATGGTTTTTGCAGGTGCGGCCATGGTTCACATCCTCCGTTTTGTAAGCTGCACCCAGCATAACATGGAAACCCGTATTTGTAAAACGCATCTTTGTTCTTGATTTCATGAGCGGATGTCATGTATAATAGACGCCATAGACAACAACGAGGTGCATATCATGAGTATTTCCAAATATCAGGTGTTTTTGAAGGTGGTGTCCTGCGGTACCTTTACCAAGGCGGCGGAGGCGCTGAACTTCACCCAGTCCGGCATCAGCCACGCCATCAACTCTCTGGAGAGCGAGCTGGGCATCACGCTTCTCAGCCGCAACCGGGGCGGCGTGGTGCTGACGGCGGATGGCCGGGCCGTGCTGCCCAAGATTGAGAAGCTGTGCGCCGCCCACCACGCCCTGATGCAGACGGTGGAGGGCCTAAAGGACATGGACAGCGGCTTGGTGAAGATCGCCACCTTTTCCAGCGTGTCGGCCCAATGGCTGCCCCGCATTTTGAAGAGCTTCGGCAAGCTGTACCCCAACATCGAGTTTGAGGTGGTCACAGGCGATTTTTACGACCAGATCGAAAACTGGATCTTTACCGGCGCGGTGGACTGCGGCTTTCTGCGGCTGCCGTCGGTGAAGCGCTTGCAGACCTACGCCCTGCACCGGGACGAATTGCAGGTCATCGTCCCCTGCGACCATCCTTGTGCGGGAAGCGATTCCTTTCCCAAGGAGTTGCTGGCGGCGGAGCCGTTTATCCAGCTGGAGGAAGGCGACGACTATGAGATCATGGCGGCCTTTGACGAAATGGGCATTCGCCCCAACGTGAAGTATGTGGCGCGGGAGGATCGAACAATCCTGTCCATGGTGTCGGAGGGGCTGGGCATCAGCCTGCTGCCGGAACTGATGGTGCGCCACAGCCCCGCGCCCGTCACCGCCTGCCGTCCGCCCATGACCTTTCACCGTACCATCGGCATCGGCGTAAAGGACGAAAAGGCCCTGTCCAACTCCACCCGGCTGTTTGTGGACTATGTGCGGACATGGGTGGCGGAGAACGGAGATAAGTGAGCGGTTCTGTTTTGCTCTGACAACGCATGTACAAGAAGCACCCGGCTTTTGGCCGGGTGCTTCTTTATTGTATGGTTTTCCCTTGCTGCGGGAAACGCTTTTACTGCGCGTCCTTGATGGCAGCCTGGGCAGCAACGAACAAACGGGGAAATTGATAGAACTCGTTTTGATGGATATGTCGAGCTGATTACTATGCTACAAATTATATCACAAAGGAGGCACGAATGCAAATGCTTTTGGGGATCAGTGTGTTGAGGACATTGGGCCTATTCCATTTCGCTTCGCAGAAAACTCTCCAGATAATTTCGATCGATGCGCCATTCACGCCCCACTTTCAATGCGGGAATAAGGCGTTGGGCGATCATCTTGCGGACTTGCTGTTTTGTCGTCTTCAGCAGTGCGGCAGTCTCCGCCACGGTCAGCAGCTCCATCATGCCCAGGGCCCCTCGTCCTTCTGACTGCTCGAATTCTTCCTGTCTTCGTGGTACAGCGTATGATGGAGCTTGCGGAGATCATAACGAGTGAGCCCCCATTCGCCGACCTCATTGCGCTGGGGACGGATCGCGTGCTCCTCACACTTTTCTTTCAGCGTCACCTTGTCGAATTCAAGTAAATGGCAAACTCGCTTCAGCGTGTAGAATTCGTCGTCCAGAGTCTTGTAATCAATGAAAGCGATAGGCATATTACCTCCAGATAGAGTGAATTAAATTTTGCCTCAACAGATTCAGTTTCCTGTGCGCAAGTCACCCTACGTTATATTATTGTTAACTGACTCACGATAAAATTCTTCAAATCATTTGCCTTCAAGAAGAACTGCAGATCGCAAATAGAGGAAGAACAGAGCGAAATTCGGAAATTCTGAAGTTCGGAGCAAAACCGAGAAGTGCTGCTTTCTATATAATTATTATATACGCAGGCACTCATCGGTGGATGGATAAGCTCCGATTTTCGGACTTGGAACTTAGCCTAGCAGTGTGAGCAGTGACGGGAGTGGTTCTGCATGCCGGCGGATAGGTATCGTGATTGGGCTGAGTCCGAGACCTTTGAGCTTTTTGATCACCCGGTCTACCGCAGAGCGTTTGATCTCCAGCTCCTCCTGCATCGCATTGATGGCTTTATCCAGTGATTTCTTTCGGCTGCAAAGCTGAAGCAGGCACTCGGCCCGCTGCCGCATCTTAGCGCTCTTGAGCTGCTGTAGTTGCTCCATGGCCGTATCGTAAGAGAGATGAACCCCGTTACTGAGTAGCAGCTTTTCCAAAAAATGGTGCACGAATCTTTCGGCGTTTTTACTCCCTTGCTCCAGATAATACTTGGTGCTGTTTTCTGTCCCCAATTCTTTCTTGATTGCCTCACGCCTCAGGCTGACTTCCATCCGAAGTGTCCGGTGATCCGGTAGCCTGGCAATCCGCTCGGTCATGAGGAGTTGGGCCGTTTTATCGTAGGCAAAAAAGCTCTTTTGCTTACAGGCGGCCTTGTAGGAGTGCTGATTCGCCTCCTGTACGTTTTTGGCCTTGTTGGCAAATTTGTCAATACAAAACAATCAGGCTACCACATCAAATTTTCCATGCAATTTTAACTTTACCGTGTCCAACATGAATAG
>ENA-OUQC01000676-OUQC01000676.1-human-gut-metagenome-genome-assembly--contig:-NODE-676-length-22459-cov-4.834271_pt1 | contig 22459 bp, 22 predicted proteins | sample MGYA00237942_ERZ548815 | MGnify/ENA primary metagenome ERZ548815 (study PRJEB26490, sample SAMN05194722) | human gut metagenome | biome: terrestrial biome; feature: human-associated habitat; material... | reverse complement strand
CGCCCCGCCCCTTTTGCGGCGCGGTGCGGCAGGTCTGGTTTCCCCGCTGCAGCGCTTGACAGCGGGGCGCTTTCGTGATATCCTGCAAAAAACATCGGGAAGGCGGGCTTTTCATGAATATCGTTTCCATCACGCCGGCGCTGGCCTCTGCCGCCAGCCACCTCTATGCCACGGCCTGGAAGGCCGCATACCGGGGCATGATCCCGCAGGAGTATCTGGACCAGCTCTCCCCCGAACGGTGGACCCCATTGCTGGGGCAGTCCTCCCCGGACCAGCAGGATTTCCTGCTGCTGGAGGACGGACAGCCCGCGGCCGTCTCCTCCATCTGCGCAGCCCGGGATCCATCCATGCAGGGCTGGGGCGAGATCGTCTCCCTCTATGTTCATCCGGACCGCTTCCGGCGGGGCTATGGCCGGGCGCTGCTGCAGCATGATCTGCGGCAGCTGGCCGGGATGGGATTTTCCCGGGTCTATCTCTGGGTCCTGGAGGAAAACCTCCGCGCCCAAAGTTTTTACCGCGCCATGGGCCTATCGCCCGATGGCGGCAGGTCTTTGCTGACCATCGGCGGCGCGGAGATCCCGGAGCTTCGCTTTGTCAGGACGGTTCCTGCGTTGGCAGCGGCGGAGCCGTAATCCGCAGCCTTTTCCCACGCTTTTCCCGGAGCAAAGCGCCATCTGCGCATAAAGCGCAAAAGCGGCAGCGCCGATCAGGGCGCTGCCGCTTATTTTTACCGTTCTGTCAGTTGACCGTCAGCGTCTCCCGCTGGGTAAAGACCATATCCTCGCTGAACAGCTCCGCCTCCGCGCCGGCAAACAGCTCATCCAGCCAAAGCTCATAGGCCGTCTGGGCCGCTTCCTCGTTGGGATCGTCGGCGACCGTGGTGCTCTCGCCCACGAAATACATGATATGGGAGCCATAGCTGGTCTGCACGATGCCGTGGTCGCCGGGCTGGCGGGATGCATCAAAGCACCAGTCGTTGAACTCCGTCACCGTCCGGCCGGGAGCCAGATCCTCATAAAGGCCGCCGTTGTCCACAGAGCCGGGATCGTCGGAATATTCCCCGGCCAGCGCCGCGAATTTCTCCTCCGTGGGCTCGGCCAGGAACAGGGCGTAGATCTCCTCCGCCTTTTTCTGGGCGGCTTCCGCGTCGGGGATGTCGCTGCCCTCCTCCGGCTGGATCAGGATATGGCGCACATTGACGCAGTAGGTCAACTCCGCCGCGGGATCATACTGCTCCTCATAAAACTGCCGGTATCTTGCGTTGGCATAGCTGCCCGCCAGCGTGGAGCGGCGCAGATAGGTCTCGTAGCTCTGGACCTCGCAGCAGGGGTCGAACATAAAACGCAGATATTCGTTGGCGGAGGAATAGCCGTTGCTTGCGGCATATTCGTTCAGGGAATCCAGCGTCTGGGTCAGGTACTGCTCATCGTCGTCGGAAAGCACATAGCCCTCCGCCTCCGCCTGGCTGCACAGCGTCTCCGTCTGGACCCAGTTGTCCACTGCCAGCTGCGCGAAATAATCGTGCCAGGTCTGCGTCTCGCTGAACTGCTGCTGGTCAAAGGGCGTGGACAGGCTCAGGTAATAGGAGAGATAATCCGCATTGCTGCTGTAGAAATTGAAGAAGAGATCCCAGTAATAATACTGGAAGATCTGATTGGTGAGGGTCTTTCCGTCATATTCTGCGACGATGTTCTGTGCGCCCGGCGTCTCTGCGCCGTAAAGGCCGGTGTTTTCTGCCAGAGCGGTAACGGCCTGCAGGGTATTGCTGCGGGTGCCGTCGGTCTCGCCATCAGACGGACTACTGATTTCACCGTCAAGCTCCCCGGCGGGGCCTTTCTCAGGCTGGGCGGTATCGCCATAAAGCGCATCCTTGCCCACGGAAGGGACCGACTGATGCCCCCGGGCCACGACCAGCACAAAGGCCGCCAGCAAAACGGCCACCAAAAGGACTGTCAGGATCGCCGCAGGGCTCCAGCCGGACCGTTTGCCAGGCTCGGCGGGCTGGGTCTCCCCGGCGGGCTGGGCGGTCTGGATGTTGTTATCTTCATTCATAAAAAGGACCTCCTGTCTTTCAGCAAGCTCATCATACCATACCGCGCCCCGGATTGCAAATAAATTGGGGATAAACTAAGCCCGCGGCCAGGGCCGCGGGCTTTGAAAAACACGATGGGCCGCGCTCAGGCGGTCTTTTTCCGGTTGAGCAGGACGCCCACCAGCATAAACACCGCGAACACGATCAGATACCAGACGCAGGCCATGCCGTGGCCCAGAATACAGGCCGCCACCATAAAGACAGCGCCGCAGATGGACAGGATGGGCAGGATAAAGCGTCGCAGGACGGATTCGTCCTTCTGCTTGCGGATCCACTGGATGAAGATGGGGATATACATGGCGTAGATGGTGATGATGGGCAGCTCGCTGGAATCGAAGACAAAGGCGCCCTGCCAGGTGCCGGCCAGATTGGCCAGATAGAAATACAGGCCCCAGAAGCCGCACATCAGCAGACCGACCACGGAGGAATTGTGGGCCATATTGGTCTTGGCGTCCACCTGAGAGAAGATCTCCGGCCGGGGGCCTTCCTTGCGGGCGGCCAGCGAATAGAGGCCGCGGACGCAGCCCAGCATCAGGCCGTTCATGGTGCCCAGGCAGGAGATGGCCACGAACAGGTTCAGGACATTGCCAAACACATTGCCGAAGATATTCAGGAAGGCCACGGTAGCGCCCTCGCGGATCAGCTGATCGTTGGATGCGCCGCCGGCCACGCCGATATAGTAAAACAGATAAGTAGCGATGATGATCAGCCCGCCGATGATCAGCGCTTTTGGCAGATTCCGCTTGGAATCCTTCAGCTCGGAATTGATGGAGGTGGCGATGATCCAGCCCTCATAGGCAAAGGCCGTTGCGCACACTGCCGCGAACAGCGGATTGCCGATGACCTCATAGCCCAGCGCAGGATTGGCAAAGTTGCTGGCCAGCTGACCGGTGGTCAGGCCGTAGACGATGCCCACCACGGCCATCAGCGTCAGCGGGATGAACTTGATGACGGTGGTGGAGGTCTGCAGCTTGCCTGCCAGCTTGGGCGAAAGGGCGTTTACCGCATAGCCGCAGCACAGATAGAACAGCATCAGTGCGATGCATTCCGGCCCGATCACGCAGCCGCCCTGCTCCGCCGGGACCACCAGCGGCAGGCTGGGATTGACGGAGGTCAGGAAGACCAGGGTATAGCGTGCGGAGAGCCACGCAAGAACAGAGGTCAGTGTGGGATAATAAATGGTGGTCATGAACCAGCCCACCAGATAGCCGTATTTCGGACCCACAGTGGCCTCGGCATAGTCCACGATCCCGTTGACCTTTTCATATTTCTGGGACATATTGGCAAAGGTCAGAACACACACCAGCATGATCACGCCGCCGATGAGCCAGGCCAAGATGCCAAGCGGCATATTTCCTCCGGTCTTTTCCAGGATGACCTGGGCCTTAAAAAAGACGCCGGAGCCGATTACGATGCCCACCACCATGCAGATCGCGGTAAATAGGCCGTATTTCCGTTCCAGTTTGTTGTCCATACAGATCCCTCTTTCGTCGTTACAATTTTTTCATAAATAAAGCTTGTGCTCATCATAGAGAGTTTCCGGCCAAAAGTCAAGGGAAAAGCGGCGAAAAAAACGGCAAAATCACAAATTTTGTAGACGAACACAATACAATATTTGTCAATTTGTATGATGTGCAGCAGGAAAACGGGAAATATCGAGAATATTTTTGTGCTTTTTCGCTTTACTTTGCTACCACTTGACCTTTTGCAATTTTCCGATGCTCTCCTCCTGAGGCAAGCCTGCCGCCCGCCTTCCCCGCCGTTCTATCCCTATGCACCGCCGGCCCCTGCTATGCCGGGCTGCGGCGGCTCTTGCGGGGGACTTGACGAATGTGGTATACTATGCAGTGGGAGCAGATGGCTCCCGCCACTGTCTGGATCAATCAAAATATTATCATAAAGGAAGCGTATATTATGACCAAGATCGACATTTTCTCCGGCTTTCTGGGCGCAGGCAAGACCACGCTCATTAAAAAGCTAATCCGGGAGGCCTATCAGGGCGAGCAGCTGGTGCTCATCGAAAACGAATTCGGCGAGATCGGCATCGACGGCGGCTTTCTGCAGGATGCGGGCATCAACATCACTGAAATGAACTCCGGCTGCATCTGCTGCAGTCTGGTGGGCGATTTCGGCAAGGCGCTGCGCCAGGTGATGGAACAGTATCATCCCGACCGGATCCTCATCGAGCCCTCCGGCGTGGGCAAGCTTTCCGATGTGATCCGCGCGGTGGAAAACCTGAATATGGAAGACGCCGTCCTCAACGGCTTTACCACCGTGGCCGACGCCAGCAAGTGCAAAATGTATATGAAAAACTTCGGCGAGTTTTTCAATGACCAGATCGAACACGCCAGCTCCATCGTCCTCAGCCGCACCGCCGGCATGAAGGAGCAGAAGCTGAACGAGGTGGTGGCCTTGCTGCGGGAGCATAACGCTGTGGCCTCCATCATCACCACGCCCTGGGACGAGCTCACCGGAAAGCAGATCCTGGAGACCATGGAGCAGAAAAACACCCTTCAGGCCGAGCTGAAGCAGCTGGCGCTGGAGACTGCCCGCCTCCACGAGGAGGAGGAAGAGGACGAAGAGGAATGCTGCTGCGGCCACCATCATCATGACCATGAGGACGAGCATGCGCATCATCACCATCATGACCATGAGCATGAGGAAGACCATGACCATGACCATGAGGACGGCGGCGAATGCTGCTGCGGACACCATCATCACGATCATGAGGAGCATGATCACGACCATGACCATGAACACGACCATGACCATGAGCATGAGCATGAGCATGAGCATGAGCATCATCACCACCATCACCATGCCGACGAGGTCTTTATCAGCTGGGGCGTGGAAACGCCGCAGAAATACACGCTGGATGAGATCGAAGAGCTGCTGGGCCAGCTGAACGGCGGCATTTACGGCGCTGTCCTCCGTGCCAAGGGCATCGTGGAGGGCGAGGACGGCCGCTGGATCCACTTTGACTTCGTCCCCGGCGAGCAGAATGTGCGCTACGGCGCCGCCGCCACCATCGGCCGGCTGTGCGTCATCGGCGCCAAGCTGGACGAGCACGGGCTGAAAGAGCTGTTCCGGGTGTAAAACCATGGAGCTTCCCGTTTATCTGTTCACCGGCTTTCTGGAGGCCGGAAAGACCCGCTTTATCCAAGAGACGCTGGAGGACGAGCGCTTCAACGCCGGCGAGCGCACTCTGCTGCTGGTCTGCGAGGAGGGCGTTGAGGAATACGCCCCGGAGCAGTTTTCCGGCAAAAATGTGTTTATCGAGGTGCTGGACGACAGCTCCCAGCTGAACGCCGACCATCTGGCCAAGCTGCAGATGGCGCACAATGCGGAGCGCTGCGTGGTGGAATACAACGGCATGTGGCTGCTGGACGAGCTTTACCAGAATATGCCGGAGGATTGGGTCATCTATCAGGAGATCTGCTTTGCCGACGCCAACACCTTTTTGAGCTACAACGCCAATATGCGCCAGCTGATGGTGGACAAACTGAAAAGCTGCGAGATGATCGTCCTGAACCGGGCCAGGCCCGATCTGGACAAGCAGGAGGTCCATAAGATCGTCCGCGGCGTCAGCCGGCGGGCGGATATCGCTTATGAAAGTCCCGACGGCGATGTGGTCTATGACGACATCGAGGATCCCCTGCCCTTTGACCTGGAGGCGCCGGTGGTGGAGATCCAGGATCAGGACTACGCCGTCTGGTATCGGGACATTTCCGAAGAAACCAAAAAATACGGCGGCAAGACGCTGCGCTTCAAGGGCATGGTCGTGTGCAGCCCCAAGCTGCCCAAAAACACCTTCCTCTGCGGCCGCTATCTGATGACCTGCTGCGAAGCAGACATCGCCTATACGGGTCTGGCCTGCCAGTGGGCCAAGGCCGACGCCCTGCAGAGCAAGAGCTGGGTCACGGTGACGGCCACCGTCGCCATCAAATTCAGCTCGGTCTACGGCAAGCGCGGCCCGGTGCTGCAGGTGCAGTCGGTGGAGCCGGCCCAGCCCCCGGCGCAGGAAGTCGCCACCTTCTATTGATCCCATTTCCGATCCCATTTCCGATCCCATTTCCGATCCCACAACGAAACAGCCGCGGCAGAACGCTCTGCTGCGGCTGTTTTTTCTTCTTCGGGCGCGCCGGGGCCTGCGCTGCAGGCAGGCGCTCACACCTGCGCCTTGGGGTTGGTATACTGCCCGTGCTTCTGCGTCCGATTTTCATACTGGATGGCAAACCGGGGGCAGCGATGCAGGCAGCCAAGGCACATCACGCACTTTTCCTTGACCCAGACCGGCCGGCCCGCCTTCATTTCGATCGCCTGGACCGGGCATTTTTTCGCGCACAGGCCGCAGCCGATGCAGCCATCCTCCACATGGAGATGCGCGGTGCGGCGCACGCTGCGGTCATAGAGCGGCTGGGCGATCCACGCAGCGAATACTGCCGGCATGCGCGGCCGCATATGCCGGTTTCGGCGGCGCTCCCGGACGCCGCAGATCATGTCCTCGATCTGCGCCTCGGTATTTTTGGTATATTTCGCCACCTTTTCCGGGGTGGAAAGATCAAAGATCGGCGTCCAGGTATCCACCATCCGGACGGAATAGTAGGCGTCGATCCTGCGATCCCGGATCGCCCGGCCCGCCATATATCCTGCCGCGCCCGGCGTTGTCCCATAGGTGGCGGCAAAATACAAATATTCCGTCTGAAACGAAGCCTTTTCCAAAAACGCCCGGACGATGCTGGGCAGGCCCCAATCGTAAGTGGGCGAGACGATGCCGATGGACGCATCTGCAAAGGTATCGCGGCCGCTTCGGATGCAGTCCGGGATAAACACCAGCTCCTGCCCTGTGGCCTGCGCCAGGCGGTCCGCCGCGTATTTCGAGTTTCCCGTTGCAGAAAAATACAGGATCATCTGCCGCCTCCTTTTCCAGCCCTTTGGCCGGCTGTGCTTTGCTTTAGTATAGCACGGCCGGGCGGCCTTCACAAGCGGATCTTTTTTCTCTTGCCAGGCGGTCTTTTTCGGAATAAAATAAACGCAGTTATCTATAAATCAATTTATCGAATCGGAGGCCGGAGCCATGCCCGCCAAAAAGCAAGTGACAAAAGAAAAGATCCTGCGCGCCGCCCTGCAGCTGCTGCGGGAGCAGGGCTATGAAGCCGTGAATATCAAGCAGCTGGCCCAGACGCTGGACTGCTCCACGCAGCCGGTCTATCTCTCCTTTTCCGGGATGGAGGAGCTGCGGAGCGCCCTGACCCCGCTGGCTGCGGAGGAGTTTGAGCGCTACATGATGGCCGGCAGCCGGGAGGGCCTGGTCTGCCTTTACGGCATGCGCTATCTCTCCTTCGCCCGGGAGGAGCCGCGGCTTTTCCGCTTTCTGTTTATGCGGCCCCGGGCCTTTTCCCAGCTCCGGCAGGCCCTGCTCCCCATGATCGAGCGCTCCGTCGCGGCGCTGATGGAGACTTACCGGATCGGCCACGAGGAAGCGGATCTTCTGCACGACCAGCTCTGGATGCACGCCCACGGCATCGCCGCCATGATCGCCACGGATTTCTGCGACTGGGACATGGCGAAGGTGGAGCGGATGCAGGACGGCTGCAGGCACGCTTTTACGCAGCAGTATGAGGTGTGACTATGTTTACGAACCGAGACCTGCGGAACCTGATCCTGCCCCTGTTTGTGGAGCAGTTTCTCCTGATGTTCGTCGGCATTGCCGACACCTTCGTGGTCAGCTTTTCCAGCGAAGCGGATGTTTCCGGCGTATCGCTGGTGACCTCCTTCAACACCGTCCTCATCTTCCTGTTTACGGCCTTTCCTCCGCCGGCGCGGCCCTGTGCCGCAGCGTCGGCAGGACCAATGTGACCATGCAGATCTCCATCGCCGCCAACGGCATCAATGTGATCGGCAACTGCGCGGGCGTGTTCCTCCTGCGCATGGGGGCAGCCGGCGTGGCATGGCCCTCCCTGCTTTCCCGGATCCTTTCCGCCGCGCTGGTGACGGCCTATTGCTTCCGGAAGGACTGCCCGGTCCGATACCGGGCCGGAGATATCTTCTCCTGGAAAGGGCGCCTTTTGAAAAAGGTCTTGGGCATCGCCCTGCCCAACGGCGTGGAAAACGGGGTGCATCAGCTGGTGAAGGTGGCGCTTTCCAGCATGGTGGCCCTCTTCGGCACCTATCAGATCGCGGCCAACGGTCTGGCCTATCCCTTTGCCGGGCCGCTGGGCAACGGGCTGCGCGCTGCAGGCGATGTCCGCTTCACCATGCTGGTTTCCATTACGCTGACCATCGGGGCGCGGCTCTTTTTCTCGGCGCTGTTCGGCAGGCAGCTGGGCCTGGGCGTGATCGGCGTTGCCATCGGCATGAGCATCGACCTGGTCTTCCGCGGCGCGATCTTCCTCTGGCGGCTGAAGTCGCAGAAATGGACGCGGTTCCGGCTGATCTGACTGCCGCCTTCCGGCAAAAAGCCCCGCGCCGGCTTGCTTCCGGCGCGGGGCTTTTCTGTTTTTCTATGCTGTGGATTTATGCGGTGATGACCGTTCCGGCCTTGCCGGCCAGCGCATCCACGGCTCTGTCCGGCGTGGTGATGATGCACCGTCTGCCGGGCCGCGCTTCTACAAAGCGCACTGCCGCCTCCACCTTGGGCAGCATGGAGCCGGGGGCAAACTGCTTCTGGGCGATATATTCCCTTGCCTGAGCCGCAGTCATCCGGGGCAGGCCCTGCTGCTCCGGCTTTCCGAAGTTCAGGCAGCACTGCTCCACGGCGGTGAGCATCAGGAAAAGATCCGCGTCCAGATCCTGCGCCAGCCGCTCGGAGGCCAGATCCTTGTCAATGACGGCGGCGATGCCGTTCAGATCGCCGTCTGCGTCCCGATAGACGGGGATGCCGCCGCCGCCCACGGCGATAACGGTATGCCCGCCGGCGATCAGGTCACGGATAGCGTCCAACTCCACGATCTCCCGGGGCTGGGGCGAGGCCACCACCCGGCGCCAGCCGCGTCCGGCATCCTCCTTCATCACATAGCCCCGCTCCTGCGTCAGACGCTCGGCCTCTGCCTTGGTGCAGAAGGCACCGATGGGCTTGGTGGGGTTTTGAAAGCCGGGATCCGCCGGGTCCACCACCACCTGGGTGATCAGAGCCACCGGACTGCCGGCCTTGCCCCGCAGACGCATGGCCCGCTGCAGGCCCTGGGTCATATGATAGCCCAGCATGCCCTGGCTCATGGCGCCGCAGACATCAAAGGGCATGCACGGTGTAGTCTCTGCGGAGGCCTCGTTCTGCAACACGATCCCTCCCACCTGGGGGCCATTGCCGTGGGTCATGACCACACGGTAGCCCTGAGAAATGATATCCGCGATCTGAAGGGAGGTATTGTCGATGATCGAGAGCTGCGTCTCCGCGTCAGCCAGCTTTCCGCCAATGGTGAGGGCGTTGCCGCCCAGAGCGATCACAATCGTCTCCACAAGCGTCCTCCTGTTCTGTCAAACGCTGCCGATGGTGGCTACCAGCACGGCCTTGATGGTATGCATCCGGTTTTCCGCCTCGTCAAAGACGCGGCTCCGCTCCGAAAGGAACACCTCGTCGGTGACCTCGCGGATATCATAGCCCAGCTCCAGCTGGCTCTTGGCCATGGTGGTCTCAAAATCATGGAAGGAGGGCAGGCAGTGCAGGAAGATGCAGTCGGGGTTTTCCGTGGCGGCAAAGACCTCTCCCGTGACCCGGAAGGGCGTCAGCAGGCGCACCCGCTCGGGGATCTTTTCTTCCTCGCCCATGGAGGCCCAGATATCGGTATACAGCGCGTCTGCGCCCTTGAGCAGGGCGGGATCCTCGCCATATTCCACCCGGGCGCCGGTCTCTCTGCCCACCTGGCGGCAATACTCCACCACCTCGGCGGCGGGAGCCAGCGCTTCGGGGCCCCAGCCCACATAGTGGATGCCCAGCTTGGCGCAGATATACATCAGACAATAGGCCACATTGTTGCGGGTGTCGCCACAGAAAACCAGCTTGCACTTGTTCAGCGGCTTGGCAGTATTTTCCACCAGCGTCAGAATGTCGGCCAGCGCCTGGGTGGGATGATCCACATCGGTGAGCCCATTCCAGACGGGGACGCCGGAATGCTTCGCCAGCCCCTCCACCACGGCCTGATCAAAGCCGCGGTATTCGATGCCGTCGTAAAAGCGACCCAGCACCTTTGCGGTGTCGGCCATGCTCTCCTTCTTGCCCATCTGGGAGGACTTGGAATCCAGGAAGGTGACGCCGGCGCCTTCGTCCATGGCGGCCACCTCAAAGGCGCAGCGGGTGCGGGTGGAGGTCTTTTCAAAGAGCAGTACGATGTTTTTTCCCCGCAGCAGCTCGCCCCGGATGCCGGCGCGCTTTTTGCTCTTCAGGTCGGCGGCAAGCTTCAGCAGATAACGGATCTCGTCGGGGGTAAAATCCTTCAGGGTCAGAAAAGAACGGCCTTTCAAATTGACGGGCATAATGATTTCCTCCTTGATCGTTTTGATTTGTCAGTATTTCAGGGTTCAGAGCGCTTCGCTTTGGGTCACCGGCAGCCGCACCAGCGGCATGCTCATGCAGCGGGGGCCGCCCCGCCCGCGGGAAAGCTCGGAGCTGGGCGTCTTGATGACCTCCACGCCGGCCTCCTCCAGCAGGCGGTTGGTGATATAGTTCCGGTCATAGACCACGATGGTATTTGGCCTGATACAGAGGGTGTTGGAGCCGTCGTTCCACTGCTCCCGGGCCGCTGCGATCTGGTTGCCGCCGCCGCAGCGGATCAGCTCCACCCGGTCCAGCTCCAGATATTTGGCCAGCGCCTGTCCCAGCGGCAGCATGACCTCCCGCACCCGGACCTCCTTCTCCCCTTTTCCGGTGAGCTCAAAGATGCGCATGGTGTTCATAATGCCGGGATGGACCACGAAGGTCTGCACACCGATCTGGGTGAACACCGTATCCAGATGCATGAACGCCCGGGTGTTGGGGATCTCGATGGCAAGGATGGTGCGGATGGCGCAGCCCTCGTCGGCAAAGATATTCCGCGCCAGGATCTCCACCGCCTCCGGCTGGGTCCGCTGGGAGAGGCCCACGCAGAGGGTCTCCGGGCTGAGGTTCAGAATGTCGCCGCCCTCTATGCTGAAGCACTGATCCGGCGTGTAATAAAAGGGGAGCCTGCCTTTGAAATCCGGATGATGGTGCAGGATATAATCCGCATAGATCACTTCCCGGTTCCGGGTGGCGGAATGCATATGGTTCAGGCTGACGCCGCAGCCCACGCTGGCAAACACATCCCGGGTAAAATACAGGTTGGGCACCGGCGGCATGAGAAATTGCTGGCCGGAGCGCACCAGATCCGACAGCCGCTGCTCGCTTTTGCCGGAGATCTCCGCCATGGTGACGCCGGACATGGTCTTGAGCACCAGCGCTCTGGCGTCCCGGATGCTCAGCAGATATTCCTCCAGCAGCTGTGCGTGGCCCTGGGCCGCGCTGCCCGCCTGACGGATCACATCCTTGATGAACTGCTCCCGCAGCCCTTCCTCTCCAGCCAGCGTCTCCGCCGCCAGATCCTCCAGATAGACCACCTCAACGCCGCATTCCCGCAGTCTTCTGGCAAACTCATCATGCTCCTGCTGGGCCGCCGCCAGATAAGGGATATCGTCAAACAGCAGCTCCTCCAGCGTATCCGGCGTAAGATGCTCCAGCTCCGTCCCCGGGCGCTTGAGCAGCACCTTTTTCAGCGGGCCGATCTCACTTTTCACACAGATCGCCATTTCATCACGCCCTTTCCTTGGCAGATCTCCCGGAGGGGCGGCGGCTTCGCCGGGGGCCGCCCTTCCGCGCTCCTTTTCTCTTTTGATATTATAATATACAATCAATGCATTGTCAATCTTTGAATTATCATTTATTTTTCCGCATTTTTATGAAATTAAACGAATATGATTTGAATATTTATTCTTTTGTCCTCTTTTTATGATCTGCAAAAAGCGGCCCGGCAATCCTGCCGGGCCGCAAAATATGCATCCGGCCATACAGCCGGCGTGCCGCTTATGCACAGGGGGCTTGTTCCGATGGGATCAGGCGTTTTTCAGGAAGGCCCGATAGCCCCGGGCCGCCTCGTAAATATCCGCCTTGGAGCTGAGCTCGTAGGGGGCGTGCATGCTCAGCAGGGCCACGCCGCTGTCGATGACCTCCATGCCGTATTTGGCCATGATATAGGCGATGGTGCCGCCGCCGCCCACATCCACCTTGCCCAGCTCGGCAAACTGATAGGCCACATCGGCATCGTCCATGATCTTCCGGATGGCGCCCAGATATTCGGCGTTGGCGTCGTTGGAGCCGCCCTTGCCCCGGGAGCCGGTAAACTTATTGAAGGTCATGCCCTGGCCCAGGAAGGCGGAGGAGCGCTTTTCAAAGGCTTCGGCAAACAGGGGATCATAGCCGGCGCTCACATCGGAGGAAAGCATCCGGGAAGCGGCCAGCGCCCGGCGGGTGGCCAGATAGGATTCGCCCTGCAGGGCGGCGATCAGCTCCGCCACCACATTTTCAAACCACAGGGAGGACATACCGGTAGCGCCCACGCTGCCGATCTCCTCCTTATCCACCAGCAGGCAGCAGGCGGTGCGCCGGGGCGTCTCGCTTTCCTGCAGCATGGCCCAGAGGGAGGTGAAGGCGCAGATGCGGTCGTCCTGACCGTAGGCCAGGATCATGCTCCGGTCAAAGCCGCAGTCCCGTGCCTTGCCGGCGGGGACGATCTCCAGCTCGGCAGAAGCGAAGTCCGCCTCCTCCGCGCCGTATTTTTCCCGGAGCAGCGCCAGCACATTGGCCTTGACGGCGCTCTTCTCGTCCTTTTCCAGCGCGCTCTCCTCCAGCGGACGGTTGCCCACCAGCAGATCCAGGCTCTCGCCGGGGATCACCTGCGCGGCCTTTTTCTCCTGCTGCTGGCCGGCAAGATGGATCAGCAGATCGGAGAAGACGAACACCGGGTCGCTCTCGTCCTCGCCGATGCGGACCTCCTGCACGGCGCCGTCCTTCCGGACGATGACGCCATGGATCGCCATGGGCTGGGTCACCCACTGATATTTCTTGATGCCGCCGTAGTAATGGGTGTCCAGATAGGCGAAGCCCTCGTTTTCATACAGGGGATTCTGCTTCACATCCACCCGGGGAGAATCGATGTGCGCGCCCAGGATGTTCATGCCCTGCTCCAAAGGCTGCTGGCCCAGATGGAATAGCGCCAGCGTCTTCTCCATGCAGACGGCATAGAGCTTTGCGCCGGGAGCCAGGGGCTGGCCGGCCTTCAGGGCGGCATACAGCTCCCGGTAGCCGGCGGCCTCTGCCATGGCCACGGCCTCCTTCACACATTCCCGTTCTGTCTTGCCTTCATCCAGGAAGGTCTTGTATTCGCCGCAGAGCTGCTCCAGCGCCTGCAGGTCCTGGCCGGAATATTTCTTCCATGCAACCTTATTTTCCATGCTTCTTCGCTCCATTCTGTCCGCCGCAGGCGGACGATTTTTCCTCTTCTATTGTAGCGGTCCCCGGATTTTTTGTCAAGACGCATAATGGCGGCTCCCGGCGCATATGCTGTTTGCAAAAGGGAGGCTTTGGCATGGAGCACTTATTTTTCCGCTGTCCCTGCTGCGGCAGTCTGGCGGCGCTGCTGCGGGAGGGCGAGGGCTGTCTCTGCTGCTGCGGCAGGCCCATGACCGTCCTGCTGTCCAAGACCGGCCCGGAGGGCGGCGAGCCCGCGGAGACCCATCTGCCCCGGGTGCGCCTGCAGGGCGACACCGTCACCGTGGAGGTGGGCGCCCAGCCCCATCCCTCCCTGCCGGAGCACCGGATCCTCTGGATTCTGCTCCAGACCCGCTACGGCGGACAATACCGTCTGCTGCCGCCGGCCGGGCCGCCCCGGGCGGTGTTTCGTCTGGAGGGCGACTTCCCCGTGGCCGCCTATGCCTTCTGCTCCCGGGATGGGCTCTGGCGGGCAGAAGTGTAAATTTTCTTTCATTTTTCTTTTTTCTCTTGACAGCGCTTTTTCTTTTATGATAGGGTAAATGAGGATACACCAAACGGCTCTGTATCCCTGCGAAGGGATATGGAGCCGTTTTCTTTTGAAAATCGCGAATGAGAACAGGAGCCTGATCATGAATTACGATGTCATCATCATTGGCGCGGGCCCCGGCGGCATCTTCACCGCCTATGAGCTGCTCCGCGCGAAGAAGCCGCTGAAGATCGGCGTGTTTGAGATGGGCCGTCCGCTGGCCAGCCGCCGCTGTCCCATCGACGGCGTAAAGATCAAGACCTGCATCGGCTGCAAGGCCTGCTCCATCATGAGCGGCTTTGGCGGCGCAGGCGCTTTTTCCGACGGCAAATACAACATCACCAATCAGTTTGGCGGGACCCTCTATGAATATGTGGGCAAGCAGCAGGCGCTGGACCTGATGCGCTATGTGGACGAGATCAATCTTTCCCACGGCGGCCAGGGCACCCGGCTCTATTCCACCGCCAACACCTCCATCAAAAAGACCTGTCTGGAAAACGGCCTGCACCTGCTGGACGCCCAAGTCCGCCATCTGGGGACAGACATCAACTATGTGGTGCTGGAAAATCTCTACGAAGAGATGCGGGACCGGGTGGACTTCCACTTCGACTGCCCCGTGCAGTCCGTCCGGAGCGTGGAGGGCGGCTTTGAGATCTCCGCCAACGGCGAGACCTTCACCGGCAGCACCTGCGTCATCTCCGTGGGCCGCAGCGGCAGCAAATGGATGGAATCCGTCTGCGAAGCCATGGATATCCCCACCCGCTCCAACCGGGTGGATATCGGCGTCCGGGTGGAGCTGCCTGCAGAGATCTTTTCCCATCTGACCGACGAGCTTTATGAAAGCAAGATCGTCTACCGCACCGCGAAGTTTGAAGATTTGGTGCGCACCTTCTGCATGAACCCCCACGGCGTGGTGGTGACGGAAAACACCAACGGCATCGTCACCGTCAACGGCCACAGCTATGAGGACCCGGCCAAGCACACGGAAAACACCAACTTTGCCCTGCTGGTGAGCAAGCATTTTTCCGAGCCCTTCAAGGACAGCAACGGCTATGGCGAGAGCATCGCCCGGCTCTCCAATATGCTGGGCGGCGGCGTGATGGTCCAGCGCTTCGGCGACCTGGTGCGCGGCCGGCGCAGCACGGAAAAGCGCATTCAGGAATGCTTCGTGACGCCCACCCTCACCGCCACCCCCGGCGACCTGAGCCTGGTGATCCCCAAGCGGATCCTGGATGGGCTCATCGAGATGATCTACGCCCTGGACAAGATCGCCCCCGGCACTGCCAACGACGACACGCTGCTCTATGGCGTGGAGGTCAAGTTTTACAACATGGAGGTGCAGATTGACCAGCATCTGGAGACCCGGCGGAAGGGCCTTTTCGTCATCGGCGACTGCTCCGGCGTTACCCATTCCCTTTCCCATGCGTCTGCCAGCGGCGTGGCCGTGGCCCGCTATCTGCTGGAGCAGCAGGCGCAGTAAGCGCCCCTGCAAAGCAAGCAAAATATTTATTTTGCATAAAAAACGCCAAAAAAATCTTGGCGTTTTTTTTGATTGACTTTCGGTGGCATTCATGATATATATTGAGTAATCAAAAGCAGGAAGCATATGTTTTCAGGAGCAAGAAAGGAGCGTATCTTTATGATCGATGGCAAGCGCAGACCTCTCCGGCTTTTGCCGCTTTTGCTGGCGGTATGTCTTTTGCTGGCCGCTGCCGGCTGCGGTGCGGGCGGAACGGAGCAGCAGGCGGAGCCTACTCCTGCCGCCAAGGCGAAGGCCGCCTGGCAGGAGACCCTTGCGCAGTATGAGGCTGACGGCTGGGTCATCACAGAAGGCACCACCTGCAGCCATGGCGACCCCTTCCACTATACGGATATGACCGCCATCCGGACTGCTGCCGACGGCAGCGCGGAGACGCTCCACCTCTGCAACTATAAGATGCGGACCTTTGACTGACCGCACTGCGCACGAACCAAATACAAGCCGCCGCGTTCTCAGGAACGCGGCGGCGTTTTGCTTTCTATCCCTTTTTCTCCTCTGTGGGCAGCAGCCCCTGCTTCTGCAGCACCGGGCAGAGCGTCCGAAACATCAGCCACAGCAGCAGCGTCTCCACCGGCCAGAGGGCCAGATTTTTGATCAGGCTGGTGCCCAGATAGAAAAGATAGCCCTTTTGATAGAGCATGGCGCTCCAGAGGGCGCCCAGCCCCACATTGCACAGCAGATTCACCGCCAGCTTTGTGATCGCCAGCCGCCGCGGCGTGAGCCTTGCCCGAAAGAGGCCCAGCCCATAAAGCAGCATCCCCGTCATGGAGGAAAGGGTATAGCCGAAGAAAAATCCGCCGCTGGGATGGAGCATATAGCCCAGCAGGTCTGCCGCCGCGCCGAACAGAACGCCGCACACCGGCCCGCACACCGCGCCGCACAGCGCCTTGGGCAAAAAGCTGAAATAGACCCGCAGATTGGCGGGCAGCGGGATAAATACGCTGGCAATGGCGATGGACGCCGCCAGCAGCAGCGCGCTCACCGCCAGCAGCCGGGGCTGCTTCAGCGCGTCCCGCGCCTGCCGCCAGTAATCCCCCGACCAGAGACTGGAAAACCGCATGAAAAAAAGACCTTCCTTTCTGTTTTGGCAGCTCTCCTGCGCCTCCTTCCGGTTTGAAGCGCAGAACGCCGCAACAGGGGAACGGTCTCCTGTCCGCGGCAGCGGGATGCGAAGTGCGCACTGCAGGCCCAAACGGGCCGTTTCGTCCGGCGGACAACTCCCCGTCCCGCCGGCACTGAACACGCGCAGATCTACTCTGCCATTGGCCATAGTATAAGTGCCCGGGCGGGATTTGTCAATAGGGCAGGAAGGTCAGATCTCCCGCAGCAGGGGCTTGCCCGCCGCCATCACCAGCACCGGACGGATGCTCCCGATCTCCTCCCGGGGGCAGGTGAAATAATCCCGGTCCAGCAGCTGCAGATCGGCGGCATAGCCCGGGGCCAGCCGCCCCAGAAAATCCTCCTTGAACTGCAGCCAGGCGCTGCCGCTGGTATAGACCTCCAGCGCCTCCTCCCGGCTGAGCCGTTCCGGCTCCGGCAGGCTCACTGCGGCCTGCAGCCCGGCAAAGGGGCGGCATTCGTCCAGCCCGGCAAAGCCCACATGGGCCCCCAGCCGCAGCAGCGTTTTGACGGCGCAGGGATGCGCCCCCGGCCTTCCGCCCCAGCGGTGCAGATCCTCTGCCAGCCGCGCCGGCAGCATGGCCACGCCCAGCTTTTGCTGTCCCAGACGCTTCAGCAGGGCGTCGCTGGTGTTTTGCGCCCCAAGGATCACCGCCCGCTGCAGGTTGCCCTGGCCGAAGGGCAGCTTTTCCCACTGCTCCAGGACCTCCTCCATCTGCCTTTCCCCCTGCGCACGGATCCAGAGCTGCATTCCCTTCTTGCCTGCGGCCCGGATGAGCCGGCCCAGCAGCTCCCGGCTCAGGCGGAAGTTCAGCAGGTCACATTCCTGCATGGCCAGCAGCGCGCCCCGGGTGGGCTGCCTGCCGGATTCTGCCAGGTGGGAGCGGGGCGGCAGATGGTCCCCTCCGGCAGGCCAGCGGAAGCACTGCATCCGGGGCAGACCGCCGTCCTCCTCATAGATCCGTTCCAGCAGCGGCAGGGCGCTGTGGGGCAGCGTCAGGCCCAGATCACAGCTCTGCAGGCTGGTGACGCCCTGCGCCGCGGCCTGCCGCAGCATCTGCTCCAGCATGGGCCGCAGCTCCCGCTGGGAGAGGTGCGGCGCCGCATCCATGGCAAGCCGGCAGGCCGGCCCCCGCACCAGCCCAGTGGGTCTGCCCGCCTGATCAAAGCTCATCCATTGGGCGCAGGCCGCGGGGATGCCGCGCCGCTCCATCCGCTCCAGCCCGCAGGTATTTACCGCCGCAGCCCCGGCGGCGATATCCTCCAGCACCAGCGGCGCGCCGGACAGCACGGCGTCCAGCGCACCCCGGTCCGGCACGGCGCCGCCGAAATGCACACAGGCATAAAGGCCCCTTTTTGCGCTTTTCGGATGCTCCTCCAGCCAACGGAGACAGGCCCGGCGGATGGAGCTCCAATCTCTGCATTCTCCGGGCACCACCGGAGAGCAAGCCGCCGTCAGGCAGAGACAGGCCTCCTGAAAGCCGGGGATCATCACCCGGCCGCCACAGTCGATGTGGTCGCTGCCTGCCGCCATTTCCCGCAGCTCCTCCTCCGTGCCCAGCGCCGCAATGCGCCCGTTCCGCACCAGCATGGCGGAGGCAAACACGCCGTTTCCCCGCCAGATCCTTCCGTGAAAGAAAAATGTACCCATACCACCGCTCCTTTTCTTGGTAGTATGGGCACATTGCAAAGACGATATGCAGACCGGCTCAAACGGCCTTTTTGCCGCGCTTTTTCTGCCCGGTGACAAAGCACAGCGCCGCAAACAGCACCGCCGCCGCCATGGTGATCCAGAGGGGCAGGCTGCCGGTGAGCAGCATCGCCAGGCCCTCCCGCAGCGTGATGACGCCGAAGACGGCAAAGATCACAAAGGCCAGCGTGTTCAAAAAGCCCTCGGGCATCTTGTTTTTCAGCAGCATCCCCAGCAGCATGCCCAGGATATCCGCCGCAAACAGGCCGACGGAACATGCCAGCCAGACCACCACCGCATTTTTCATGCCCGCATCGGCGGCAAAGGTGATGGCGGTGAGCTGCGTCTTGTCGCCCAGCTCCGCCACGAAAAAGGTCCCAAAGACGGAAAGCGCCGCAAAACGGCCCTTCTTCGACGAGACCGCCTCCTCTTCCTCCTCGTCATCGCCCTTCAGGGAAGACCAGGAGAAATAGAGGAAGGCCAGCGCCGCCACCAGCTTGATGATCCATTCCGGCACCAGCTCGCTGACCAGGCCGCCGGCCAGCACCGCCAATCCGTTGAGCACCAGCACCGCTGCCGCCGTGCCGAGGATGATATCCCGCAGCTTGAAGCGGGAGGTCATGGCCATGAGCATCAGCTGGGTCTTATCCCCCATTTCCGCGATGAACTCCGTCAAAAGGATCTTCCAGAACAGCATAAGCATTCTCCTTCCGATTTGTTTTCGGATAAAAAAAGACGCATGCGCGCGCAAAGCTGCGGCGCATGAGTCTCGTCATTCAATGCAAGCCAGACCGGAGGCCCCGGTCAGTGTGTTGACAGGCAACGCTTTCGCGCTGACTACTCCCTCAAGCAAAAGTTATTGTATCGAAACTTTTTGGAAAAAGCAAGCCTTTTTTGCGATTTTATCCGATCCAAAGGGAAAAACCCGTCAGCACGAACAAAAACGCGAAATTAAAGGCAGAAAACACCAGCAGATAGCGCAGCGCCGTGCCGGGATTGTGCTTCTGATATTCCCGGAAGGTGATCAGGCTGGCCAGAGACGCGATCAGCGTCCCCACGCCGCCGATATTGACGCCCACCAGCAGGGCAGGATAGTTTTCCGTGAATTGGGAAAGCAGGATGGCGGAGGGCACATTGCTGATGCACTGGCAGGAAAGGACGCTGACCAGCAGGGTGTTTTTCGCCAGAAGTCCGCCGAAAAAGGCCCGCACCGCCTGGATCCGGGCCAGATTTCCGGAAAAAATGAAGAAAAAGCAGAAGGTCAGAAGCAGCGGATAGTCCACCATGGCCAGCGCCTTCCGGTCGGCCAGCAGCAGCGCCGCCGGAATGACGATCAGGCCGATCCAATAGGGCACGCCCCGGAACACGATGGCGATGGCCAGCGCAAACAGCGCCAGATAGAGGGCCGTCCGCCCCTTTGGCAGCGCCGCCCGTTCTCCCCGGAGCTGCAGCGGATCCCGAGGGATCAGAAAGCAGCACAGGGTAATGAGCGCGATAGACAGCAGAAAGGAGGGCAGCATGATGCCCACGAACTGGCCGCCGGGGATCTGAAAATGGCTGTAAAGATAAAGATTCTGCGGGTTGCCGAAGGGCGTAAGCATGCCGCCCAGATTTGCGGCGATGTTCTGCAGGATAAAAACGATGGCCATGCAGTGCTCCTTGCCGGTGCGATGCAGAACATAATAGCCCAGCGGCAGAAAGGTCAGAAGCGCCATATCGTTGGCGATGAGCATGGAGCCCAAAAAGGTGATATAGACCAGCGCGATAATAGCCCGGCGCAAATTGCCGAAGCACTCCACCACCTTGCGGGCCAGCAGGTAGAAGAACTGGATGTTTTTCAGGGCGCAGATCACTGCCAGCACGCAGAACAGACAGGTCAGCGTCCGGAAATCAAAATAGCTCAGATATTCTCTGTCCGGCGGCACAAAGCAGGCCGTGGCCGCAGCCGCCAGCAGCGCCACGCACATCACCGGATTTTGTTTTACAAAGCTCTTGATCCCGCTCATATCTGCTCCCCTTTTCCAAAAAACGCTCCAATATGGCAGTATAGCCGCAGCGGCGGAAAATGTCAATGAAAATGCACTTGACAGGCAAAAAGACAGGCGTTATAATATCGTTACTTGATATCATGTTACGATATTGGAGGTGCGCCATGCCGAAAAAAGCCATGGAGACGCTGACGGAGACCATGTTTTATGTTTTGATGGCCTTTCAGCAGGGCCCGCTCTGCGGCACAGACGCGGCAGAACTGATCCTGCGCCGCAGCGGCGGCAGGCTCCGGCTGGGGCCCGCCACTCTTTACACCATTCTGGCACGGTTTTTGCAGCAAAACTATATCACGGAGATCCAGGTGGAGGGGCGCAAGCGCACCTATGCCGTCACCCCGCTGGGGATCCGTGCCTATCAGGAGGAGCTGGCGCGGCTGCGCTGCTGCCTTGCCGACGCGGAGAAAGGAGACAGCTATGAGGACTGCTGACACCGGCGCCCGGGAGCCGCATTTTGTTTACCGGCCCATCCCGGCGCCCTATTATGACATCGCCGGGACGGAAAGCTGGCTGGAGGCCATGGCCGCCAGCGGCCTGCATTTATCCGAGGACGGTTTTTTTCTGGGCTTCGGCATTTTTGCGCGGGGAGTGCCCCGGCAGTGCCGCTACCGTCTTACCGTCAGCGGCCGGAAGCGCTCCTTCCTTGCGGAGGACCGTCCGGAGGACGAAGGGCAGGCAGAGCTGGCGAAGGAGTTCGGCTGGGACTATGTCTGCTCCCGCCAGGGCTTTTCTGTCTACCGCACGGAGGATCCCGCCGCCCCGGAGCTGAACACCGACCCCGCCATCCAGGCCATGACGCTGAAGCGGGTGGAAAAGGATCTGCGGGGCAGCGCCATCATCGCCGCCTTGTATTTCGTTCTGTTTGGTCTGGGGCGGCGCTTTGCACCGCTGCACGCGGCGGTGGCCGTCGGCAGCTGGTTTTTGCTGTGGCTGCTGATCCTTGCAGCGGGGATGCTGCTGGTTTTGCCGCTGCTCCGGCTGCGGTTTCTGATCCGGGAGCGGAAATCCCTCCTGCAGACCGGCGCGCTGCCCTGCAGCGACGGCTGGCAGCGCAGCGGACGGCGTTATCTGCTCTGCAAGGGCGCATGGTCGGCCCTTTGGCTGGGCTTTCTTCTGTGCTTTCTGATCCGCTGGGGAACGGGAACGCTGACGCCGGAGGCCGATCTGCCCCTGTCCGCCCGGCAGGAGCCCTTCCCCTTTGCCACGCTGGCAGAGCTCTTCCCGGAGGGGAGCTTCACCCGGGACGAGACCGACACCGCCGCCGCCTTTTCTTCCAATGTATACCGGGAGAGCGGCGACTGGCTGGCCCCGGAGGTCATTCAGTTCAAGGAACGGGGCACAGTGCGTCTGCCGGACGGCGCCAGCTTCCGCGTCACGCTCTATGTGGATTATTACAAAACGCCCCGGCCCTGGGTGGCCCGTCTGCTGGCAAAGGAGCGCATTCGCTATGACCGCCTGCGCGGCAGCCGGAAGCACTGGAAAGCGATCTCGCTGGAGCCGGTGGACGCCGATCTGGCGGAGGCCTATACCGACTTCTTCCCCACGCTGATCCTGCAGAAGGGCTGTCAGCTGGTGGAGGTCACCTGGTTTGCCGACACCGACGCGGGAGACGCCGCCCTCACGCCCCAGCGGGCGGCAGAGCTTCTGGCAGAAAGCCTGCGCTGAAGAAAAAAGCCGTTTTCCCGCAGAAAAGCGGCGGAGGATGCCCTCCGCCGCTTGAGGCTGTCGAAAAACCGCTTCGCTGGGTTTTCTTCCCCGCAAAACTCGTTTTGCGGGGGCCCCATCTTATTTGATAGGCTCTGGTCGCCCGAAATGCGGGCTTCCGCGCCATACACGCCGCACTCGCGGCGCGGCCCAGAAGGGCCGTGGCTCCGGCCTGCGGGCCGGTTTCACCAAATTTTTGCGAAAATTTGGCGGGTTACGGTGTTTTTTCCCGGCACATGTCCG
>ENA-OUQC01000675-OUQC01000675.1-human-gut-metagenome-genome-assembly--contig:-NODE-675-length-22480-cov-10.941717_pt1 | contig 22480 bp, 23 predicted proteins | sample MGYA00237942_ERZ548815 | MGnify/ENA primary metagenome ERZ548815 (study PRJEB26490, sample SAMN05194722) | human gut metagenome | biome: terrestrial biome; feature: human-associated habitat; material... | reverse complement strand
TTCCTTCTGGCGTTTTTGCCTACTTTTGCCGCTATTGGCAAAAGTAGGTCGCGCCGGAGCGCGAAATCCCCCTTTCGCCTTGCCTTTTTTCCTCCCCTGTGGTACAATATTCTGGCAAAATCACAACATTTCCGAAAGGAGCTACTGTAATATGGAACTGAAAGACATCCTCAGCCGTGTGGATCACACCCTGCTGAGCCAGAGCGCCACCTGGGCGGAGATCAAGGCCATCTGCGACGACGGCGTGAAGTACGGCTGCGCCAGCGTCTGCATTCCCGCCAGCTACGTGAAGCAGGCGGCGGAGTACGTGGACGGCAAGATCGCCGTGTGCACCGTCATCGGCTTCCCCAACGGCTACGACACCACCGCCGCCAAGTGCTTCGAGGCCGCCGACGCCGTGAAGAACGGCGCGGCCGAGATCGACATGGTCATCAACATCGGCTGGGTGAAGGACGGCCTGTACGATCAGGTGCTGGACGAGATCAAACAGGTGAAGGCCGCCTGTAGCGGCAAGCTGCTGAAGGTCATCATCGAGACCTGCATGCTCACCGATGCCGAGAAGATCGAGATGTGCCGCGTGGTCAGCGAGTCCGGCGCGGACTACATCAAGACCTCCACCGGTTTCGGCGGCGGCGGAGCCACCCGCGAGGATGTGGCGCTGTTCAAGGCTCACGTGGCCCCTCACGTGAAGATCAAGGCAGCCGGCGGTATCGCCAATCTGCAGGACGCCGAGGACTTCGTGAATCTGGGCGCCGACCGTCTGGGCACCAGCCGTATCGTCAAGGCCGTGAAGGCCATGGAACAGAAATAAGGAGGAACCACTATGCCTACCCCCCATAATAACGCCGTCAAGGGCGATTTTGCCAAAACCGTTCTCATGCCCGGCGACCCCCTGCGGGCCAAATTCATCGCCGAGACCTTCCTGACCGACCCCAAGCTGGTGAACAACGTCCGCGGCGTGCAGGGCTACACCGGCACCTACAAGGGCGTTCCCGTTTCCGTTATGGCCAGCGGCATGGGCATGCCCTCCATCGGCATCTACTCCTATGAGCTGTACACCCAGTACGACGTGGAGAACATCATCCGCGTGGGCAGCGCCGGCGCCATGCGTGCCGATTTGGAGCTGGGCAGCGTGGTGGCCGGACAGGGCGCCTGCACCAACTCCAGCTTCGCCGACCAGTACGAGCTGGGCGGCAGCTTCGCGCCCATCTGCGACTTCGATCTGCTGATGGCGGCCGTGGACGCTGCCCGTGAGCTGGGCGTGAAGATGCCCGTGGGCAACCTGTACTCCTCCGATACCTTCTATGACGCCGCCGGCCGCAACATGCGCTATGCCAAGATGGGCGTCATGGCGGTGGAGATGGAGGCCGCCGCCCTGTACTGCACCGCCGCCTATACCGGCAAGCGGGCGCTGGCCATCTGCTCCATTTCCGACAATCTCATCACCGGCGAAGAATTGTCCGCCGACGAGCGACAGACCACCTTCACCAATATGATGAAGATCGCCTTGGAGATCGCCGTCAAGATGGACAAGCGGTAAACTTTCTGTGACAAACGGGCTTTTGTGCGCATTTCGCGCACAAAAGCCCGTTTCTTGCGGAATAAAATAAAATAAGACTTGCTTTTACCGTAAGCACCTGTTAGAATACAGATGTATGGCGGTCAAGCCATGCGAAATCACTCCTGCCCAAAGGGCGGGAGAAATATGAAGAAAGGTAGATTAAGCACATGAAAAAGTTTCTTGCTCTGATTCTGGCTCTGGTCATGGCGCTGTCCCTGGTCGCTTGCGGCGGCGGCAACACCACTGATGACAACCAGAACACCGATGGCAACGACAACCCCGATGCCACCACCTACAAGGTCGCTATGATCACCGACTACGGCGATATCACCGACCAGTCCTTCAACCAGACCACCTACGAGGCCTGCAAGGAGTACTGCGAGGCCGGCGGCCTGGAGTTCAAGTACTTCAAGCCCGTGGGCGACTCCACCGCTGACCGTGTCGCCATGATCGAGAGCGCCATTGACGAGGGCTTCAACATCATCGTGATGCCCGGCTACGCTTTCGGCGGCGCTATCGTCGAGGCTGCTCCCAAGTACAAGGATGTCAAGTTCGTGGCTCTGGACGTCTCCAAGGGCGACTATCTGGAAGCTGGTGTCGGCGCTGCCGGCGAGACCTATGACTACAACCCCGACAACTGGGATCTGGCCCAGTACGCTGACCTGAGCAACGTCTACACCATGATCTATCAGGAAGAGCTGTGCGGCTACATGGCCGGTTACGCCACTGTGAAGATGGGCTACACCAAGCTGGGCTATGCCGGTGGTATGGCTGTTCCCGCCGTTATCCGCTACGGTTACGGCTTCGTCCAGGGTGCTAACGCTGCCGCCAAGGAGCTGGGCGCTACTGTTGAGATGAAGTACATCTACACCAACACCTTCTCCCCCGATGCCAGCATCACCGCTGCTATGGATACCTGGTACGCTGACGGCACTCAGGTCGTGTTCGCCTGCGGCGGCGGCATCTATGTCTCCATTGCCGAGGCTGCCAAGAAGGCCAATGCCAAGATCGTCGGCGTTGACGTGGATCAGGCTCCCATCATTGACGCTCTGGCCAATGAGGACACCACCATCACCTCCGCTATGAAGGGTCTGGCCTCCTCCACCAAGGCTGCTCTGAAGGGCATCATCGAGGATGGCAAGTGGGACGAGCTGGCTGGCAAGATCGACAATCTGGGTCTGGTCTCCGGCACTGATATGGACGCCAACTATGTCGGCATCCCCACCGGTGACGGCACCGCTTGGTGCGACACCTTCACCACCGACGATTACGCCGCTCTGGTGGCCGCTATGTTCGATGGCACCATCACCGTCAGCAACGACATCACCAAGAAGCCCGCTGACTTCGCCACCGACATCACTCTGACCGACCTGGGCACCCTGAACTAACAGAGCTCCCCGTCGTACAGACGCGATACAGGCAATTAAGCTATAAAAAGTACGCAGTCTAAGGCTGCGTACTTTTTTTGCATGTTTCCCAAAAATACTTTGCTTTACGCCGTCCGTTATAGTATACTATATATGTTAATCTGTGGTTTCCGTCCCCGCACACAGCGAAACGCGGCGGGCCATAAAAACGGAAGGAGGGCGAAACACTTGGAATCACCGTATGCCATTGAAATGCTGAACATCACCAAACGGTTCCCCGGTATTATCGCCAACGACAACATCACCCTGCAATTGAAAAAGGGCGAGATCCACGCCCTGCTGGGCGAAAACGGCGCGGGCAAATCCACGCTGATGAGTGTTCTGTTCGGCCTGTACCAGCCGGAGGAGGGCGTCATCAAAAAGGACGGTCAGGTGGTGTCCATCAAGGATCCCAACGACGCCAACGCCCTGGGCATCGGCATGGTGCACCAGCACTTCAAGCTGGTGGAATGCTTCTCGGTGCTGGACAACATCATCATGGGCGCCGAGCCTACGAAATACGGCTTTCTGCAGAAGAAGGACGCCCGCGAAAAGGTGCTGGCCCTCAGCGAGAAGTATGGTCTGCACGTGGATCCCGACGCACTGATCGAGGACATCACCGTGGGTATGCAGCAGCGCACCGAGATCCTGAAGATGCTCTACCGGGACAACGAGATCCTGATCTTCGATGAACCCACCGCCGTGCTGACCCCGCAGGAGATCGACGAGCTGATGGAGATCATGCGGAATCTGGCAGCCGAGGGCAAGTCCATTCTCTTCATCTCTCATAAGCTCAACGAGATCATGGCCGTGGCTGACCGCTGCACCGTCTTGCGCAAGGGCAAGTACATCGGCACTGTGGAGACGAAAAACACCACCGCCGAGGAGCTGTCCGCCATGATGGTGGGCCGCAATGTCAGCTTCCACGTGGACAAAAAGCCCTGCCAGCCCGGCGACGTGGTGCTGGACGTAGAGCACATGACCGTGGCCAGCAAGGTACATAAGAACAACGCCGTCAAGGACGTGTCCCTGAAGGTGCGCCGGGGCGAGATCGTCTGTCTCGCCGGTATCGACGGCAACGGCCAGACGGAGTTCGTCTACGGTCTGACCGGTCTGGAGCCGCTGGTAAGCGGCAAGATCAGCCTGTGCGGCAAGGATATTACCCATGCCAGCATCCGTCACCGCAACACCATGGGCATGTCCCACATTCCGGAGGATCGCCATAAGCACGGTCTGGTACTGGACTACACGTTGGAGGACAATCTGGTGCTCCAGCGGTATTTCGAGCCGGAATTCACCAGCAAGGCGGGCTTCCTGCGCCGGGACAACATCCGCAAGTACGCGGAAAAGCTCATCGAGCAGTACGACGTTCGCAGCGGTCAGGGCCCCATCACCGTGGCCCGCAGCATGTCCGGCGGCAACCAGCAGAAGGCCATCGTGGCCCGTGAGATCGACAAGGATCCCGAGCTGCTGGTGGCTGTCCAGCCCACCCGCGGTCTGGACGTAGGCGCTATCGAGTACATCCACAAGCAGCTGGTGGCCCAGCGTGACGCGGGCAAGGCTGTGCTGCTGGTATCTCTGGAGCTGGATGAGGTCATGGACGTGCCCGACCGCATCCTCGTCATGTACGAGGGTGAGATCGTGGGCGAGCTTGACCCGAAAAAGACCACTCAGGAGGAGCTGGGCCTTTACATGGCAGGCGCCAAGAGAGATGAGGTGAAGGCATGAAAAAGAGTCTCCTGAAAAATAACGGCGTGCAGTCGCTGATCGCGTCGCTGTTGTGCATCGTGCTGGGTATGCTGATCGGCTATATCGTGCTACTGTTCATCAACCCCACCGGTGCGGGCGAAGCCATCGTCACTGTCATGAAAAACTTCCTCAACTATAACCGTGCCGATACCCAATTGAAATATCTGGGCAACACGCTGGTCAAGACCGCACCGCTGCTGATGTGCGCCCTGTCCATTCTGTTTGCCTACAAGGTGGGCCTGTTCAACATTGGCGCCTCCGGTCAGTACACCGCCGGTGCCTGCGCCGCTCTGTACGCAGCGCTGCAATGGCACTGGAGCTGGCTGCCCTGTATGCTGCTGGCCATCGCCGCCGGCTGCGTCATGGGCGCCATTGTGGGTCTGCTGAAGGCCTACTGCAACGTCAACGAGGTCATCAGCGGCATCATGCTGAACTGGATCATGCTGTATACCGCCAATATGATCCTGGCTAACGTCAAGGAACCTACCAGTCCCTACACGATCCAGATGCGCAGCTTCGGCTCCGCCGCTGTGCTGCCCACACTGGGCTTGGACAAGCTGTTCAACGACAATACTTACGTGACGTTGGCCATCCCTCTGGCCATTATTCTGGCCATTGTGGTGGACGTGGTACTGAACAAGACCCGCTTCGGCTACGAGCTGCGGGCCACCGGCAACAACAAGTTTGCCGCCAAGTACTGCGGCATGGCGGAAAAGCGCAACATCATCCTGACGCTGGTGATCGCCGGCGCACTGTCCGGCCTGGGCGCCTCTCTGCTGTACCAGAGCGGCTATGAGCAGTGGCAGGTAACGGCTTCCTCTGTGCCCGCTATGGGCTTCAACGGCATCGCCGCCACGTTCCTGGGCGGTCTGAACCCCATCGGCACCATCTTCGCCTCTTTCTTCATCCAGCATATCACCTCCGGCGGCGCGTATGTGGACAAGACCATTTACTGCTCTCAGATCTCTGATCTGATCTCCGCCATTATCATCTACCTGTGCGGCTTCGTGCTGTTCATGAAATACGCCATGAACACCGCCATTGCCAAGCGTGAAGAAAAGGCCGCTCTGGCGGCCAGGGCAGCAGAGGAAGTCTCTGCCAAACAGGAAGGAGGCGATCAGTAATGGTACTGCTGCTGCAATATACGCTGATCTTCGCTTCCGTGCTGATGCTAGTAGCACTGGGCGGCTGCTTCTCCGAGCATTCCGGCGTCATCAATCTGGGCCTTGAGGGCATCATGGTCATCGGCGCCCTAGGCGGTGCGTTGGCTATGCGGTACATGTCCAGTCTGCCCCCGTTCCTGATGGTGGTCGTGGTACTCTTGTGCGCCATTGCCGCCGGTGTCGTCTACTCCAGTCTGCTGGCGGTAGCCTGCATCAACTTTAAGGCGGATCAGACCATTGTCGGCACGGCCCTGAACCTGCTGGGTACGGCAGGCGCTACCGTTATTGTTAAGGCCATCAACACCGCCGCCAACCCTGACGACGTGTCCTCCGCCATCCAGTATGTGGAGCAGAAAAAAGCCTTTATTGCCCGCTGGGGTGATTTTGAGTTTAACTGGTTCATGGTCATTGCCGTGGTGATCCTTGTGGCGGCCTATGTGCTGCTGTACAAGACCCGCTTCGGCCTGCGGCTGATGGCCTGTGGTGAGCATCCTCAGGCAGCGGACTCCGTGGGCATCAACGTGTATAAGATGCGCTGGGCCGGCGTGCTGATCTCCGGTATGCTGGGCGGTCTGGGCGGCATCTGCTACATTCTGGCCGGCGTCAGCGAGTGGCGTTTTGAAACCGGCGTGGCCGGCTTCGGATTCCTTGCGCTGGCGGTCATGATCTTTGGTCAGTGGAAGCCCACCCGCATTGCGCTGGCGGCGCTGCTGTTCGGCGGCTTCCGCGCTCTGTCCAATGTCTATTTCGGCTTCGATTTCCTGATGGCCATGAATATCCCCGGCCCCATCTACAACATGATGCCCTACATCATTTCGCTGGTGGTGCTGGCCTTCACCTCCAAAAAGTCCCGCGCCCCCAAGGCGGAGGGTATCCCCTACGACAAGGGCCAGCGGTAATTTGATTTTTCCAAATAAACAGGACACGGAAATTTCCGTGTCCTGTTTTTGTACGCCCGCGTATAGCGGTAAGGTTTGTTTACATGTCCGTAGGGGCGGGGTTCTACCCCGCCTACCGTTCAAAAAAGAGCGTCCTCCCGCTCGGTTTACGATGATATTTGGGTAAATGGCGGGCGGGGTAGAACCCCGCCCCTACGAAGTTCTACCGTAACCTGTCCGTTCACCGGCGGGGCGTCGAGGACGCCGCCCCCTACACTCATTTACCGTACCTGTGTGTTTGTCGTAGGGCGCGATGTGGGCATCGCGCCCTACGAATGCTATCGGTGATTTGCCGTAGGGCGGGGTGCCCTCACCCCGCCGTTTTCAACCCATACCGCCGTGGGCGGCATACCACAATTTTTCACTCTTCACATTTCACTCTTCACTGCAAAAAAGAGAGCCAAATTGGCTCTCTTTTTTGTTATCACCGTATCTGCCCGTTTCCTCGAATAATATACTTATACGTGCTCAGCTCGTCCAGCCCCATGGGGCCGCGGGCGTGAAGCTTCTGGGTGGAAATGCCCATCTCGCAGCCCAGTCCGAACTCGCCGCCGTCGGTAAACCGGGTGGACACGTTCACATACGCCGCCGCGCTGTCCGTCTCGTTGACGAACCGCTCCGCGCTGACCGGATCCTCCGTAACGATGCATTCGCTGTGGCCGGTGGAGTGCGCCAGTATGTGGGCGATGGCCTCGTCCACGCTGTCCACCACCTTGACCGCCAGAATGTAGTCCAGAAACTCCGTGTCAAAGTCCCGCTCTCCCGCAGGCGTACCGGGGATGATGGCCGCTGCCCGCTCGTCCAGCCGCAGCTCCACGGGGACCTGTCCCAGCGCCGCCCGGTCGTCCACCACAGCAGTTTTCAGCATGGGCAGGAATTTCTCCGCCACGGCGCTGTGTACCAGCAGCACCTCCTCGGCGTTGCACACCGAGGGACGGCTGGTCTTGGCGTTCACCACGATCCGCAGCGCCATGTCCAGATCGGCGGACGCGTCCACATACACGTGGCAGATGCCGGTGCCCGTCTCGATGCAGGGCACGGTGGCGTTCTCCACGCAGGTGCGGATCAGTCCCGCACCGCCACGGGGGATCAGCAGATCCACCAATCCCTTGGCGGTCATGATATCGGCGGCGCTCTGGTGGCTGATATCCTCGGTAATGTTGATGATATCGGCATCGCCGCCCGCCGCTGTGATGCCCTCCTTCAGCGCCTTCACGATGGCGTGAGCGGAGCGGTAGGCCTCCTTGCCGCATCGCAGCATGCACACGTTGCCGCTTTTCAGGGTCAGCGCCGCCGCGTCGGAGGTGACGTTGGGCCGGCTCTCATAGATGATGGACACCAATCCCAGCGGCACCTGCTTCTTATAAATGGTCATGCCGTTGGGCCGGTGCACCTCCGACAGAATGCGCCCCGTGTGATCCGGCAGCGCCGCGATGGCCCGGACGCCCTCCGCCATGGCGGCAAGACGCTTCTCGTCCAGATACAGCCGATCCAGCATCACGTCAGAGATGTGGCCCCGTGCCGCCTCCATGTCCGCCCGGTTCTCCACCAGAATGACGGCGCGGTTCCGCTCCAGGCTGTCAGCCATAGCCAACAGCAGGGCGTTTTTCGTCTCGGCGGAAGCGTTGTTGATGTGCTTCCACGCGGCCTTGGTCTTTTTCAGAATGTCGATGGTGGTCATTTACGCGCCCTCCCTTGCCAGAAAACGGGTGCCCACAGGCTTCCCCGCCACAATGTCATACAAAAGCTCCGGCCGCTGCCCGTTGGCAATGACCATTTCGCAGCCTGCCGCCGTGACAATCTGGGCGGCGTGAAGCTTGGTGGCCATGCCGCCGGTGCCCAGCGCGCTGCCGCTGCCGCCGCCCAGCGCCAGAATATGGTCGTCGATGGCGGGCACGGTGCTGATAAGCTTGGCGTCCGGATTCTTGTGGGGATCGCTGTCATACAGCCCGTCGATATCGCTCAGCAGGATCAGCAGCTCCGCCCCCACCGCCGCCGCCACGATGGCGGACAGGGTGTCGTTCTCGCCGATGGTGTTCTCCACACCGATCTCATCGGTGGCCACGGCGTCGTTCTCATTGATGACCGGCAGCGCGCCCAGCTCCAGCAGCCGGAAAATGGTGTTGCGCATGTTGCGGCTGCGGTGCTCGTTCTTCACGTCCTCGCCGGTCAGCAGCACCTGCGCCACAGTGTGGCTGTACTCGTTGAACAGCTTGTCGTAGGTGTACATCAGCTCGCACTGGCCTACGGCGGCGGCCGCCTGCTTGGTAGGCATGTCCTTGGGCCGCCCCGGCAGGTTCAGCTTGCCCACGCCCATACCGATGGCGCCGGAGGACACCAGAATGATCTCGTGCCCCGCGTTTTTCAGGTCGCTGAGCACCTTGCACAGCGTCTCCATCCGCTGGATATTCAGCCGCCCGGTGGCGTGAGCCAGCGTGGAGGTGCCGACCTTTACGGTGATTCGCATGATATCCCTCCTTCGGGATCGTATTTGTCCCCTATTATAGCGCCTTGCGGCGGGATTTGCACGTCTTTTTTTCGTTAAAACAGAAAACGGCACACCGCCAGCGCGAAAAGAGCGGAAACCACGGCCTGAAGCGCCTTTGCCAGCAGATAGCGCCCCAGGGAAAGCTCCGTCTCCTCCAGCACTGCCGCCGTCTGACAGTGCACCGACACGCCGCCCCAGCCCAGCAGCGCCGCCGCCATGCAGAACCCGGCGGCGTCATTTTTCAGGGCGGTGACGCCGCCGGTCAGCTCCAGCAGGCCCATCACCAGCGGCGGCAGCCCCGGCCATAGCTGCCGCAAAAGCGCCGCCAGCGCCAGAAAAAAGATGACGAACGCGCAGACGTTTACCATAGTGAGAGCGGCATTTCGCGTAACGGTGACGAAAATTGAGGGCAGAAACGGTACATTACCGGCGGTTATGGGGGCAATAAAGGGCTTTTTTCCCGCGTCGCTCCCGCCGTTGGCCATTTCACCGAACGCGCCCAGCAGTCCGCCTGCCGCCAGCGCCGCCAGAAGATGGATGCCGTACAGTGCCCACCCTACCCGCTGGCTGCCGAACACCCCCGCCCCGGCGATGGACAGGATGAAGGACGGCCCGGCGTTGTTGCAGCACAGCAGCAGCGCTTCCGCCTGCCGCCGGGAGATCGTCCCGGCCCGGTACAGCTCCCCCACGGTGCGTCCGCCCACCGGATAGCCGCCTACCGCGCCCAGCAGAAACACGGCGGCGTTCAGCGGCAGGCGCAGCTGCCGCAGGAGCGAGAAGAATCCACAGGCGACGGAAAAGGACACCGTGACAAAAAACGGGAACAGTGACGGGATCACCGACCGGCCGCACAGGGCAAGCCCCTGCCGCACCGCCTCTCCCACCGGGCCGCTGTGGCGCAAAAGGCCCGCCATCAACGCCAGCAGAGCGGCGGCCAGCAGCGCTTTCCGGATCGCTTTTCCCATTTCCATCACCTCGGAAAAGCCTATGCGGCCTGTGGGGCCGTCATGCCGGACAGGCAAGTTTTCCGCCGCCGGCGCATACAGTACCAGCGAGGTGACGGCTATGGGAGAAACGCTGCGCAAACGCTTGGCGCAAAAAACGCTGGAGGCGGCTGACCGGCTGGATCTGCCGTCGGTGCTGGCGCCGGACATTCCCCGGATGGAGCTGCTGGGGAACCGCGCCTTCTATATGGATCGCCACCGGGGCGTACTGGGGTACTCCACCGAGGCGGTGGACATCAACGGCGGATCGGTGGTGGTGCGGATCACGGGACGGAACCTGCAATTACAGGCCATGACCAATCAGGAGCTGCGGATCGACGGGATCATTGAAAAAATCGAACTGGTGGAGTAGCTATGTACGCAAAAGTATGGAATTATCTGCGGGGCAGCGTGCTGCTCCAGTGTGAAAGTCCCGCGCCGGAGCGGGTGCTGAACCTGTGCGGCGTGTACGGTATCCCGTTCTGGGACGTGCAGTGGGAGACGGCGGAGCGCTTCACCCTGCGCACCACCCGGCAGGGCGCGGCGGTGCTGGAGGACGCGGCGGCGGAATGCGGCGCGGAACTGCGGCGGATGGAGGAGTGGGGCGCGCCGACGGCCCTGCGGCGGATGCGGCGGCGGTACGTGCTGTGGGGTACGCTGGCGGCGGTGCTGGCGCTGTTCTGGTACGGCAACACCTTTATCTGGGACTTTCAGGTGACGGGCAACGAAACGGTGCCCACGGAGAAAATTTTACGGGCACTGGAGAACAACGGCGTCACCACCGGCACCCGGTCGCTGAGCTTCGATCAGGAGGAGCTGCGGAACCACGTGCTGCTGGAGCTGGGGGACATCTCATGGCTGTCGGTGAATGTGAAGGGCTGCACCGCCCATGTGCAGGTGGTGGAGCGAAAGCGTCCGCCGGAGATCGTGGATCGCGGCGTCCGCGCCAACGTGGTGGCGGCACGGGACGGTCTGGTGACGAAGGTAGAGGCGCTGGATGGCAAGGCGCTGGTGATGGCCGGTTCCACCGTGACAAAGGGGCAGCTGCTGATCTCCGGCGTGGCGGATTCCAAATTCGGCGTGGCGCGGTTCATGCAGGGTCGGGGCCATGTCTACGCCCGCACATGGTATGAGCTGTCCGTCCGCGTACCCATGACGGCGGTGGAAAAGAGCGGCGAAGGGAAAACCACCACCCGCGTGGCGCTGGACGTGGGAAAACAGCGGATAAAAATCTACGGAAAGGGTAGCATGTTGGGGGCCGGTTGTGATAAAATAGTAACGTATCATCCGCTGACGCTGCCCTTTGGGCTGCGGCTGCCCCTGACGCTGGCAGTGGAGACCACCACGGCCTACGATACCCAGTTCATCGACCGCACCGCCGCGCAGGCCCGTGCCGAGGGTGAGGCGCAGCTGCTGCGGCAGCTGGACGACATGCTGACCGAGGGCGGCACGGTGACATCCACCCGATTCTCCACCGCACAGCAGGGGGATACGCTGCTGGTGACGCTGGTAGCGGAGTGCTATGAGGAGATCAGCGTCAGTGTGGCGGTGGAGGTAGAGTGAGGTTTCGCGCCTGCGGCGCGAGGGAATGTTTCACCCTGCGGGGCGACCTACTTTTGCCAACAGTGGCAAAAGTAGGCAAAAACACCGGAAGGAACCTCCGGTTCCTTCACTTCCGGGCGCGCTATGTGTGGTGCGGATTTGTGAATGCCTACCACACGATTACATGAGATTTTCTTTTTCGTTTGGTTAAAAGGATTGTCTCTGCTTCTGCGTCGCTGTCGCTAATGTCTACGCCGAACAGCGCTTTATGTTCTACCGTTGGGGGCATGAGCGGCAGCGGCGCAAAAAGAAAGTCGATACGTCATACGCAACGATATCAACCACATCCTGTGAACGCGTGGTACAAGGTTGCAAATTTGCAACGCAAAGTAGCGTGCGCGGATTCTTAAACCGCAGGTTTAAGTGGCGTTTTTGGTTACTTTTGCCGCCAAGGGCAAAAGTAACTCGCCCCGGGGCGCGAAACACCCTCCAAAAACGGGCGGATGTGGGCATCCGCCCCTACAACGGTTTGACGATACCCTGCCGGATGCCGGACGGCAACAGCCCCCTGCAAATCAACGCATTACTACAACTATCCCTTTCAGAAAGAAGGCTATCATATGGAACAACGCATCGGTATCGAACGCATGGAGGAGGCCATCAATCTATTCGGCTCCTTCGATGAAAATATCCGTCTGCTGGAGACGGAGTTTCAGGTACAGGTGGCGAACCGGGGCGGCGAGATCGTCATCTCCGGTGAGCCGGAGAACGTGATGCTGGCGGAAAAGGCCGTACAGGCCCTGCTGACACTCAGCGCCAAGGGCGAGGCCATCAACCAGCAGCACGTGCGGTACGTCATCGGACTGTGCCGCAGCGGCCAGTCCGAGCGCATCAGCGAGTTGACCCAGGACGTGATCTGCATCACCAGCAAGGGACGGCCCGTGAAGCCCAAAACCATCGGCCAGAAGCAGTATGTGGACTCGGTGCTGCACAACACCGTTACCATCGGCGTAGGCCCCGCCGGTACCGGTAAGACGTATCTGGCGGTGGCGGCGGCAGTGGCGGCCTTCCGGGACAAGCAGGTGAACCGCATCGTGCTGACCCGGCCCGCCGTGGAGGCAGGCGAGCGGCTGGGCTTCCTGCCCGGCGACCTGCAATCTAAGGTCGACCCCTATCTGCGGCCTTTGTACGATGCCCTGTTTGACATGCTGGGCGCGGAGACGTACCAGAAGTATCTGGAGCGGGGCAACATCGAGGTGGCTCCGCTGGCCTACATGCGCGGCCGGACGCTGGACGACAGCTTCATCATTCTGGACGAGGCACAGAACACCAGCCGGGAGCAGATGAAGATGTTCCTGACCCGTATGGGCTTCGGCTCCAAGGTGGTCATCACCGGCGACATTACCCAGATCGACCTGCCCACCGACAAGATTAGCGGCCTGAAGGAAGCCATGAAGGTGCTGCGGGATGTGGAAGGCGTGGGCATCTGCCAGCTGACCCAGGAGGACGTGGTGCGCCACGTGATGGTACAGCGGATCATCGAGGCCTACGCCCGGTACGAGGACAGGAGGAAAAAATAATGGCGAAGCGGCATTACATCCCCGTCACCGCCGACGTGCCGGGGGTAAGCGACGAGAAGAAGGCGCTGATCCGCCGGGTCATCCGCACAGCGCTGGCCATGCAGGGGGTGGACTTCCCCTGCGAGGTGGACGTGCTGGTGACCAGTGACGCGGGCATCCATCAGATCAATCTGGACATGCGGCAGGTGGACAGGCCCACCGACGTGCTGAGCTTTCCGGAGTTCGAGCTGACGCCCGGAGAGCTGCCCGGCGAGGAGGACGCCGACCCCGGCACGGGGCTGGTGCCGCTGGGCGACATGGTGCTGTCCATGGAGCGGGTACAGGCACAGGCCAAGGAGTACGGGCACTCCAACCGCCGGGAGCTGGCGTATCTGGTGGTGCACTCGGTGCTGCATCTGCTGGGCTACGACCATCTGGACGAAGGCCCGATGAAGGCCCAGATGCGGGAACGGGAGGAGAGCATTATGGCGGAATTGGGGCTGGAGAGGTAAGGAAGTTTCGTGGCTGCGGCCACGAGGTACTTTTGGCCGCTGTCCCAAAAGCACCCAAAAGGACAGCTTAAACCTGCGGTTTAAGAATCCGCCCACGCTATGCCTACGCTCATATTTGATACCTTTTACCGAGCGTTCACAGAACCCGGTGGTTATCGTTACGTATGACGAATCGTCTGCCCCTCTTGCGCCGCTGCCGCTCACATTCTCAACGGTAGGCGCCAAAGCGCTGTTCGGCGTAGGCATCAGCGGCAGCGGCGCCGGTGATGAGACGATTCGATAATGGCACGACACGGGAAATTTTTCATGAACGCGTGGTACATGGTTACAAATCTAAAAATGTTATAGCGCGCCGGGAGGTGAAGGAACCGGAGGTTCCTTCTGGCGCTTTTGCCTACTTTTGCCGCTATTGGCAAAAGTAGGTCGCTCCGGAGAGGGAAACTCTCCCTTAATAAAAACGAAAGGAGTCCCCATGGCCAACGGTATCATCATCATCGACAAGCCCGCAGACTGGACAAGCATGGACGTCTGCGCCAAGCTGCGGGGCATCCTGAAAACCAAAAAGGTGGGCCACGCGGGAACGCTGGATCCCATGGCCACCGGTGTGCTGCCGGTGTTCGTGGGGCAGGCCACCCGCGCCGTCTCCTTTGCCGAGAGCGGCGAAAAGGAGTACGTGGCCACGCTGCGGCTGGGCCTTGTCACCGACACGCAGGACACCTCCGGCCACACGCTGGCCGAGTCCCCCGTCACCGTCACGGCGGCGGAGGTGGCGACGGCGCTGCACGCCTTCACCGGCGACATTACACAGATTCCCCCCATGTACTCCGCCATCAAGATCAACGGCCAGAAGCTGTACGATCTGGCACGGCAGGGCAGGGAGGTGGAGCGCAAGCCCCGCCCCGTCACCATCTACGAATTGGAGCTGCTGGAGCAGCTGTCTCCCGCCGATTACCGGCTGCGGATCCGGTGCTCCAAGGGCACCTACGTCCGCACCCTGTGCCACGATATCGGGCAGGCGCTGGGCTGCGGCGGCTGCATGGCATCGCTGCGGCGCACCATGGCGGCGGGCTATACGCTGGACGAGAGCCACACGCTGGAGCAGGTGCAAGCACAGGGCGAAGCCCTGCTGCGCCCTGTGGACACCCTGTTCCGCCAGCACCCCGCCTATCACATCACGCACCCCCGCGTGGAGCAGCTGTGCCGCAACGGCAACGCCTTCACCGTGAAAACGCCGCTGGACGGCGGCATTTACCGTGTCTACGGCACGGAGGGCGACTTCCTGTGCCTGAGCCGGTTGGAAAACGGACAAATGACGTCCATCAAGAACTTTTTTGGAGCGTAAACTATGAAGCCTACTGTCATCGCATTGGGATTTTTCGACGGCGTACACCGGGGTCACGGGGCGCTGCTGCGCCGCACCGTGGAGGTGGCCCGGCAATTGAACGCCACCCCCGCCGCCTTTACCTTTGACCGTCCCCCCAAGGAGGTGGTCACGGGAAAGCCCGTGCCCCTCATCAACTCCGCCCAGGAACGGCAGGAGCTGATGGAGCGGCTGTACGGCATCCAGCAGGTGATCATCGCGCCCTTTGACCGTGAAATGATGACCATGCCGTGGCAGGACTTCATCACGGAGCTGTTGGTGAAGCGGTACGGCGCGGTGCATCTGGTGGCAGGCCACGACTACCATTTCGGCCACAAAAACGCCGGTGACCCCGTGCTTTTGCAGCAGAAATGCCGCGAGCTGGGGCTGGGCTGCGACATTATCCCCAAGGTGGAGCTGGAGGGCATCACCGTCAGCTCTACCTACATCCGCCAGCTGGTGGAGAGCGGACAGGTGGAGCGGGCCGCCGAATTTCTGGGCCACCGCCACTGTCTCAGCCAGACGGTGAGCCACGGCTTCCGGTTTGGCCGCACCATCGGCATTCCCACCATCAATTTCACGGTGCCCGACCACGTGCTGGTGCCGGAGCGGGGCGTGTACGTCACCCGCGTATACCTGCCCGACGGCGGCAGCTACGCCGGCGTCACCAACGTGGGCACCCGCCCTACCGTCAGCGACAGCGGCAGCGTGTCCATCGAGACGTTCCTGCTGGGCTTTGACGGCGACCTGTACGGCAAGCGTATCCGGCTGGAGTTCTGCCGCCGTCTGCGGGAGGAGAAGAAGTTCGACACCCCTCAGCAGCTGAAGGACGAGATCGAAAAAAACATCGCCCAGACCCGTGAGTATTTTGAGGAACACGGCGATAACGACGTATAAAACAGACAAGACGCCCTTAGGGCGTCTTGTCTGTTTTCGTTATAGTGAAAAGTCAGCCCATCAGTTCGATGGCGTGATGCAGGTTCAGGATCTCCACCTTGGGCTGGCTGGCGGCGTATTCGCCGTCCAGCGACCAGGGAATGATATCGTCGGTGGTCAGTGTCACGTGCTCCACGTGGCGGAAGATCACGCCCGGCGCATCGTATTCCATCCGGGTCAGCGAGGCGATCAGTCCGCTCAGTTCCACGGCGTTTTTCGGCATCCGCAGCAGCAGCAGCTCAAACTTGCCGTCGTCCATTTTCACGTGGTTGGGATCCAGCTTCATCAGGCCGCCCAGTGAGGTGGAGTTGCATACAGCGCCGAATATATATTCGTCCTCGAACACCTCGTCGTCCGCCTCGATGCGGCAGCAGTAGGGCCGCAGCGAGTCCAGATCGCCCATACCCTCGAAGATGTAGGCCAGATGGCCCAGCGCGTTTTTGGCCGCCTGCGTGGCGGAGTAGGAGGCGCGGGTGAAAGCGCCGAAGGAGGCTACATAGGCGAAATACCGCCCGTTGTGCTGGCCAAGATCCAGCCGCCGGGGCTGTGTGCAGGCGGCAATGGCGTTGGCCGCCGCCATAGGCTGGGCGGGAATGCGCAGGCTGGCAGCGAAATCGTTGGTGCTGCCGTGGGGGATATAGCCCACGGGCGGACGCTGGGGCAGCGTCATCAGGCCGCACAACGTTTCGTTCAGCGTGCCGTCTCCGCCGGCGCAGACCACCAGATCGAACTGACCACCCAACTCCGCCGCCGCCCGCTTGGCGTCGCCGGGACCCTCGGTGATGAACAGCTTGATAAGATACCCCGCCTGAGAGAACCGCGCCACCACGTCAAACATAGGGGCCATGGAGCGGGTACGGCCCGCGCGGGGATTCACGATGAATAGCAGTGTTTTCATGGAAAGCCTCCCGAAAAAGATCGTCTTCCTATTATGCCACAGCTGGCGGAAAAATGCAATTCCTCTGTGGAAAACCCTTGCAAAATGGGGAAAAAGTGAGTATGATAAAGAAAAAGCAAAGGAGGCGGCAGCGTGAAGGGAAAGGTCTATTGGCGATGGGGCCTGACGGCGTTTTTGACAGTCTGCGCCATTCTGGTGTTTTACGACGCCTTTTATCAGGGCGGCACGCTGCAGCACATTCTGGGCAAGCTGGCCGAGGTGCTGGCTCCTGTGTTTTACGGCTTGGCCATGGCCTACCTGCTGACGCCGCTGGTGAAGTGGTTCGAGCGGGGCATTCTGTGGTGCATCGGCAAATGCAAGGGACTGCGGGACAAAAAGCTCAAGCGCGGCAAGGGGTTGCTGCGGGCGGCTGCCATTTTGCTGACGTGGGCCGTGGTGCTGGCCATGCTGTACTGGCTGATGAGCGTGCTGATCCCTCAGCTGATCGAGAGCGTTACCATGCTGATCCGCAACGCCCGGTACTATTATTATAAGGTATACCGTTGGGTGGACACGTGGCTGGCGGCGAATCCGGAGATCGGAAGCTGGGCCAACGATGTGCTGACCGAGTACTACAATAACGCCCTGAACACCCTGACCGATACCATTCTGCCCAAGGCGCAGGAGCTGGCCACCGCCCTGACCGGCGGCATCTGGACGGGCATCCGTAGCCTTGTGACCTTTGCCATGAACCTCATCGTGGGCATCATCATCTCCGTGTACCTGCTGGCCATGAAGGAGAAGAGCCTGGCCCGCTGCTGCAAGATGATCTACGCCACGTTCCGTCAGGAAGCGGCGGAGCTGATCCTGAACGGCCTGCACAACACCAATCAGGTGTTCTCCGGCTTCGTCCGGGGCAAGCTGCTGGATTCGCTGATCATCGGCATTCTGTGCTTCGTCGGCTGCTCCATCCTGAAAATGCCCTATACCCCGCTGGTCAGCGTGGTGGTGGGCGTCACCAATGTGATCCCCTTCTTCGGGCCGTTTCTGGGCGCCATTCCCAGCGCGTTCCTGATCCTGCTGGTCAGCCCGCTGAAGTGCCTGTATTTCATCATTTTCATTATCCTGCTCCAGCAGCTGGACGGCAATGTGATCGGCCCGAAAATCCTGGGCGACAGCACCGGCATTTCCAGCTTCTGGGTCATCGTGGCCATTCTGGTGGGCGGCGGATTCTTCGGTGTGCCGGGTATGTTCTTCGGCGTACCGGTGTTTGCCTGCCTGCGGATGCTGGTGAAATGGCTGATGGATCGCCGCCTGACACGGCGCGGCATGCCCACAGAGGCCGGCGCTTATGTGGAGCGCAAGGAAGCGCTGCACAGGGAGCGGGAGACGGCAGAGAAAGAGTGAGAACGAAAGGCCGGGGGATACGCGCCGCGTATTCCCCGGCCATATTGTTTCGGGGAACCGAAGCGGTCGCGGGATTTTCTGCTTGTGCCGGGGCGGAGAATGTGGTACAATAGCACGGTAATATGCGGGTATGATGGAATTGGTAGACATGCGAGATTTAGGTTCTCGTGCTTTGCGTGTGGGTTCGAGTCCCACTACCCGTACCAAAAAGGGAGCACCCCATAGGGGTGCTCCCTTTTTGGTACGCAGCTGTATAGGACGCGAAACGAGCTCCGCTCTCTCACACCCGCAGGGTGTCGAGACCGGGAGCGACAGTCCACACCCGCATCAAACCGCGAATCTTTATAACTCCCTCTTGGAATCCTCACTCATTTATGGTAAAATACCACAAAGCCAAAGGAGGTGCGGCGCGGTGAACGAGGGACTTGTGTATGAGATCCTGTCGGTCGTGGCGGAGATCCCGGAGGGACGGGTCTGCTCCTACGGCGAGATCGCCCGGCTCATTGGTCGGGAGAAAAACGCCCGGCTGGTGGGAAAAGTCCTCAGCAATGCCGCGCTGTACGGCGACTACCCCTGTCACCGGGTGGTGAACCGCGCGGGACGCACCGCGCCCCACTGGCCGGAGCAGCAAACGCTGCTGGAAGCGGAGGGCGTAGCCTTCCGGGCCAACGGCACCGTAGACATGGCCCGCTTTCTGTGGCGGGGCGAATAACAGAACGGAGGAGCATCACCATGAACGAGCACATTCTGACGCTGGCGCGGGAGAACGCGCCCTGTTACCTCTACGAATACGACGTGATGAGAGCGCAGGTGGAGACGCTGCGCCAGACCTTCCCCCAATATGACCTGCTGTACTCCATCAAGGCCAACCCGTTCCCGCCGGTGGTGCGGGCGCTGGCGGCGCTGGGGCTGGGCGCGGACGCCGCCTCTGCCCCGGAGGTGCTGCTGAGCCGAAAATGCGGCATGGCGAAGAAAGATATCTTCTTCTCTGCCGCCGGGAAATCCGACGCGGCGCTGGAAGCGGCGTGGGACGAGGGCGAGATCATCGCCGACTCGCTGGGCGAGGTGGCGCGTATCGGCGCGCTGTGCCGCCGGAAAGGGCAGCGGCGAGCCATCGGTGTGCGGATGAACCCCGCCTTCGGTATGGGCGGCGGCGCGGGAACCAGCAGTAAGTTCGGCGTCAACGAGGAGGAGCTGCCCCAGCTGAAGGCGCTGCTGGACGATCTGCCTGTGACGGTGGAGGGCATCCACGTGCACCTGAAGTCCCAGAATCTGGACGCGGACGTGCTGGGCGGCTGCTACCGGGACAGCTGGGCGCTGGCCAAGCGAGTACAGGCGGCGCTGGACTGCGAGATGCGTTATGTCAACTTCGGCAGCGGCGTAGGCGTGGCCTATGACGCGGCCTTTGAGCGGCCCATGAACCTTGCCCAGCTGCGGACGTATACCGACGCCATCGCTGCCGACAACGATGCCACGTGGAAAGCCCGGCTGATGATCGAGACCGGCCGCTTCCCCACCGCGCAGGCCGGAACCTACTGGCTGCGGGTGGTGGACAAAAAATTCTCCCGCGGCAAGACCTACGTGATCGCGGAGAACTGCATGAACGGTCTGCAAAAGCCGGCACTGGCGGCCATGCTGCGCCACGAGCTTGGCGGCGGGACTCCCGCGCCCTACGAGCCGCTGTTCACCTCGGAGTGGGCCTTCCCCATCATCGCCCACGGCGACGAAAGCCGGACGGAGACGGTGGACATTGTGGGCAATCTGTGCTGCGCCGCCGACGTGCTGGCGGAGGACTTTACCGGCCCGGAGCTGGCGGTGGGCGATCTGATCGAAGTCCGCAACGCCGGAGCCTACGCCTGCACCCTGACGGCCCAGCGCTTTTCCAGCCATCAGCCGCCCCGGGAGCTGCTGGTCTACGGCGACGGTAGGGTGGAAACGGAATAATAAAAAGCGGGATGCTGTGCATCCCGCTTTTTATTATTCCTCCGGCCACGCCGGGTAATCTTTCTGGATATACTGGCAGACCTCCTGCCGGTCGATGCCCAGCGCCACCGCCAGCTCGCCGTACAGCTGATCCTCCGCCCGGCGCAGATACCGCTCGTCCAGCTGGCTGACCTTGCGGCCCCGCTGCTGGGCAGCGCGGCGGCGCTGGCAGGTGTATTTTATCATGGCCGCCATGCGGCCGCAGTCATAGGACGTTACCACCGCGTGATAGTGATCCTTGATGGCCCGCTGGCTGGCGCCTGCGGGCTCCTCCGCCGGAAGCTCCGGCAGCGCCGTCAGAAAAGCGTCCGCCTCCGCAGGAGTCATCACCGGGCGCATCAGCACGCCGGTGTCCACCGGCGTCATCACCTGTCCGGTGCGGTACAGCGGGGACAGGGTGTAGTAGGCCTTTGTTTTGTCGATGCCCTCTGTCTCCGGCATTCCCACGCTCTCCACCCGGCAGACGCCCTCGCCGCCGTAAATGACCAGATCTCCTGCTGCAAACATTGCTTCTCCTCTCTCTCACTGTAACAAAACACGGAAAAAAGCACGGCCCAACGGCCATGCGCCTTACATTTATTGCCAATAGTATAGCACATTTTTCGAGAGAATGTAAGAGGAAAATCAAAATTTGTCGAAAAAAGTGGCTTTCATCCACGGATGAAAGCCACTTTTTATGTGTTTTCCGTTTACTTGAACAGCCACCGGCAAATCAGGATCACCACGCAGGCGCCGCCCACGCCGATGAGGAAGGAGCCCAGCGAGTTGCGGGCCACCAGACCGATGGCGCCCGCCAGCCAGTTGCCTACGCCGCTGCCCACGATGCCCAGAATGATGTTGCGCAGGATGCCGCCCTTGCTGTTCATCAGCTTTCCGGCCAGCCAGCCGATAATACCGCCGACGATAAGAGACCAAAGCATCGTTTCTTCTCCTTACTTTCCGCAGGCTGCCCGATCCTGCTGGATCAGCAGCTTCAGCGCCTCCACACCCACGGTGACGGCGGAGGTGGTATCCTCGTTCATGTCCTGATCCAGACCGGCGGCTTCCCGCTCCTGATTCCAGAGAACGGAAAAAATGCTGCCGCATCGGACATGCCGTGCTGCCGCACAGCAGAAAAGCGCGGCGGATTCCATTTCGCTGGCCAGAACGCCCGCCCGCTTCCATGCGTTCCATTTGTAGGCGAGCATTTCGCCGACCGGCATGGTTTCAGGCGCATGCTGGCCGTAAAACGAGTCTTTGCACTGAACGACGCCGCAGTGATAGGATTCCCTGCGCGCCTGCGCTTCGGCAACGAGCGCGGAAAGCACCGCATAATCCGGGACAGCCGGATATTCCAAGGGCAGATACTCCCGGCTGGTTCCCTCATGGCGGATGGCGCCGGTTGCAATGACCAGATCCCCGGCCCGAACGGCAGGGTTGAGGCCGCCGCAGGTGCCGACACGCAGAAACGTGTGCACGCCGATGGCAGCCAGCTCTTCCATACAGATGGCGGCGCTCGGCCCGCCGATGCCGGTTGAAGTGACGCAGACAGGCATGCCGTCCAGCGTACCGGTGAACGTGCGGAACTCCCGGTGAAAAGCCAACTCGCGCGGGTCGTCAAAGTATGAGGCAATCTGTTCGCACCGCCCAGGGTCGCCGGGGAGAATGGCATATCCGCCGACGTCGCCTGCCCGAAGCCCCAGATGGAATTGCCGTTCGGCACGCTCCATATGGATCCCTCCATTCAGTACATACAACAATATATTATAGCACAAGCAGATACCAACTTTCAAGAGAAAAACCGGACAAAATCGTATTTTTTTCAGCACATACAAGATGCCCGGCCCAAAAGCGGCGGCAGGATGTTAGGTGCAGAATCATGGAAAAAAATTCGCGCAGAAAGAAAAAAGGGCTTGACAAAAGCGATGGAATCAGGTATAATATCTCTTGTGCTTGACGGAGCTGTTCTGCTCCGGTGAAAAGTTCATATGCGGTCATGGCGGAACTGGCAGACGCGTACGTTTGAGGGGCGTATGG